>JACCDV010228227.1_pt1 | contig 12149 bp, 14 predicted proteins | sample 7446131 | NCBI WGS metagenome assembly JACCDV01 (sample SAMN15323448, study PRJNA562643) | freshwater metagenome | isolation source: river surface water | place: USA:Blue River Watershed | collected 2017-08-17
CAACCCCAAATACGCCCACTGGCTCACCCAAGTCTGAGGAGCACACCATGAGCAACGCCACCGTTGAACTGCTGGCCAAGGACCTCAATGCCCAAGGCGGCGTGTTCTGCCCCAGCCCCAAAGCCGATATGAAAATCTGGAACACCCACCCCAAGGTTTACCTGGACGTGGCCAAGACCGGCGAGGCACGCTGCCCGTATTGCGGGACGGTGTACAAGCTCAAGGCGGGTGAACATTTTGGTAGTGCCCACTGAAGACTTGAATCTGGTCACGGTAATCACCGTGACCTTCAACAGCGCCCACTGCCTACCGGCTTTGGGCGCTTCGCTTTCTCGGTTCCCTCATGTCATCGTGGTCGATAACGGCAGTGATGACTGCTGCGCTGGGCAGACCCCCATGCACCTGCCACAGGCCAGGGTGCTGGCCTTGTCCGAAAATTTAGGATTCGGAGCAGCCAACAACCGCGCGCTGGCGCTCGTGGACACCCCATTTGCGCTGCTGCTAAATCCCGACTGCGAGATTTCTGCCCAAGCCGTGCAACAACTCTTGTACACAGCCAACATCTGGCCCCAAGCCGCTGTGGTTGCACCGCAACTGCTACAAGCCAATGGCAAACCGGAGGTCAACTACCGCTGGCCCCAGCTTTTGTGGCGCAGCCGAGGTCTTGCTGCGGCTGAAGGCCCCGCTTGCGTCGGCTTTGTATGCGGTGCCGCCATGCTGCTGCGGATCAGCGCATTTGGAGGTCGGTTCTTTGATGAACAATTTTTCCTGTACTACGAAGATGACGACCTGTGCACACGTTTGTTCAAACAGGGCCAAGCCATGCTCATTGACCCTGCAGCCACCGCCACACACCGTTCACGCGGTAGCGTGCGCGGCAGCAACCCCCTTCGCAGCGAATACATTCGCGGATATCACCATGCACAGTCCAAGTTGACTTTCTTGGGCAAACATAAGTCCAAAATCAGTGCCAAGCTTTGCCGACGCAATCTGTTATTGGTCACTGCATTGACTTTGCCGCTGCGGCTGGCCTTGTTTTCACCCAAACTGCTGGCTCGCATGTGGGGACGCTGGTGTGGTTTGCTTGCCTATCGAGACAATTAAAAATAGACCACCTAATTCGATTTTTGAAAAGTATCCTCGCGTCTTTTAGCACTGCAAGTCGCCATCAGAAAAATCATCACGAAACCTACACCGGCATCTCTCATTGGAGAATTAACCATTCCAGTGACAAGAAAGGCCCAACAGAACAGGATTCCCACCATCCCATAAACATTTGCCTGTCGCCAATTCGTCTTTATGAACCAGGCCACGATAGCCAAGACAGTCAGCAAGCCTACCCAACCACTTTCCATCGCAAAAAGTAAGAAGTCATTATGGGGTTGCCGAATCCCCCACGCGTCGGGACAGTTTTTTTGCGCTAACGGTATCCAATAGTCGACAAAGCTACCAATGCCCGTCCCAAACCAAGGTTGAAGCATCAATTGGTTGAATGCCAACTTGTACATGGCAAATCTTACACCTACGCTGCTCTCACAATTGCCACTCGCGATGAAAGATTGAAGTTCACTGACCGCTTGCGAGAATCGCATCTCGATATTAGGGAAAAAATTCCATGCAGAGAAGGCGAGAAATATAAAAAAAACTGCCGCTGTTAGCAGGCCAGCTACCGACCGATACCGGTAGAAAAAAACAAGCAGCGGCATCGTCATGAGCACAATCTGTGCATTTCGGGAAATACCAAAAACACCAACAACAACAGCGAAAAGCAATGCCGCAGCCATCCACAACGTGCCTTGAATGTCAGATTCTTTTTTGGTTTTGGTAAACATGGCCATACATACGCCAGCGGTCAATGCAAGCATGATCATGGCGCGTGAACTTTGACTCCCCTTTACAGCCAGCAAATGGTGCCACACTTGCCATTCGGGCAAAGGATAAATCTGGTGTATCAGAACAACCGCCGTTGCGGCAAAAGCCCCCCACACCAAGCCCTTGAACGCCATCAACCGCTCTGACGATGTTGTCATTAGTCCCATTTGCAACATCAACCCCACTCTAGCCATGTGAAACAAGCGTGTTGTTGTATCGGTAAACCAGCCTGAATATGCTGCAATCAAGAAAGGCCAAAGAGAAAAAGCAATCAGGATCAATATGATTGATTTAGGAGGCATCAGCTCAATGTGCAACCGCCTCTGCTCGCCAGAAATCAGCCAAAAACATAAAATAGCAAACAAGACAGCAGCACTCAATCCATGGGGAAGAAACGCTGAGAAGCCAAAAACAAAAAAAAGAATTTGGGCGGCCAAGTGTGTTGTTGTGGTTTTCTTGATGTGAGGTCGCATCACTTCGCTCCCTGTAGAAAATCGGCTCGAATTATCCCATAGTCTGTTCAATGCTGGGGATGGTTGTCGAACTTGTGTGCAGAATGAGGGCGCGGGGAAGACCCCAAGCTGGTCGCGCAGTGAGCACAACAACTTGCACGACCTGCCGACACTTGCCACGCACAGTCACAGCCTGATGACGATTTCAATTACCGCTGGAGTAGACCCTTCCGAGCAACACATTCACGACATGTCGATCGACGTTGGTTAAACTCAACAGCCAGACGTACACGATCCTTGAGCGCCAATTCAACCCTCGATAGGTGCAGAAAATTGCCAAATAAATATGATCAGCGCATGAAAGAATCGGCCCCCTTCGCCTGCTTGCCCATCTAAATGGTCATCATTTTTTCTGCCATTGTACAGTTTTAAATTCAAAAGGAAATCGCATGGATCTCATATGGCTATGCCCCTCGGTCAGTAAGCCCGTGGGGGGTGTGAAGGTTATCTATCGGCAAGCACAGTTAATTCATGAAATGATATCCCCTTTGGGTCACCGCTCTTCAGTGATGCACCCCAACACTTGGCGATTTAAGGTGAACTGGTTTGAGCATCAGGTACCGCTTCATAGGGGGTTTTTCAAATGGCGATGGGCAGATGGGAAGCCTTCACGCTCCAGGATTGACGGTTGCTTTGACAGAGGGAAGCATGTAGTAATATTGCCGGAGTTGTGGGCAAGAAAATACGGTGACCAGTTGGCACATATGGGCGTGAAATATGCGATTTATGTTCAAAATGGATATTATATAAACAAGGGCAATCCATATGTGCTGGACTCTGCTTATTATGGTGCACGTTGTGTCATTACAATCTCTGAAGATGCTTCTCGTTGTGTGGCCATGGCTTTTCCTGGCATAGAAGAAAAGATTTTGCGAGTCCATTATTCGATAAATAATCTCTATTTCAACTCAAGCAAACCAAAGGAAGATCTCATTACCTTTATGCCAAGGAAGTTGGCCGATCACTCTTCAAAAGTCATGTTCTTTTTGAGGAATCATCTGCCTAGTCATTGGAGAATAGAGGCCATTGATGGACTCGATGAAGCCGGGGTAGCAGAAATCCTCCAGCGTTCAAAAATATTCATGTCGTTTAGCCACTTTGAAGGCTGTCCTTTGCCGCCATTAGAGGCTGCATTATCTGGAAATCAAGTTATTGGTTATACGGGTCAGGGAGCAAAAGAATATTGGCATGACGGCATATTTGAAGCAGTCGAGTCTGGGGATCTGGTTGGATTTTCTCGGGCAATATTGCGAAAAGTGCATGCTTTGGATTCTTTAAATGATTTCCCTGTGCGGCATGCAGTGATTGAATCTTTGGCACGCACATACAGTCAGAACCAAGAGCTTAGTGACATGAGAAATCTCATTTCACGGCTTGGCCTTGATGATTAGGGCAAGCCTTTGCTCGTGTCAGCACAAATCGGCGCTGGCCACCAAGACAAACACGGCCGGCGCCATGGTCCTGATATCCAACTGCCCACCCAATCCGCACCGTAAGCGACTTGGCGAGCAACAGAGCCACCGCAACACCACCCGCTCATTTGCGGGCGGCCAAAAGAGTGGAGAAACAAGTCACGGCAAGCGGCGGGTACACCCGACCATGGACAGACACGTATAGCTATGGCTGCTCATGTTGCCCTGACAAGATGAGCACCGCATCATGGACGCGTCCGGCGCTGCACTGCACCGATCAGCATTTTCAAGCAGATGCACATCGTGCGCGCGGCGCTTGCGCCACACTCTGGGCACCAGGGTGATCAACTGTCGTCAGTTCGATCTCCAGAAGCCAGAACGGTTGGGATCCTCCGATGTCCTGGGCAACTTATTTCAGCGAATTGCGCACGAGCATGGGCGCATGGCCATTACCGTCATTTTTTTGCTCCACCGATGTTGCGAGACGTCAAACATCAACCATCAACAACATGGCGTCGAATGCATGCGTGGCATGGCTGCTGTCGCTGGCAAAGCCACTGGAGCACAGGCGTAACGTTGTGTGAAGGTGGTCGCATGGCCAGGTCGCCTCCCATGCTCATGGCGCGGAGATGCCTGGCTGTGGCACCTCCCGCAGCCGCAGGCGTTGCCCTGCCCAGTACACCAACACCAGCACGGGCAAGCCCAGCAGCGTGGTCAACACAAAAAACCCCGGATAGCCCAGCGAATCAACCATCCCCCCTGAGTAGCCGCCAAGGGTCTTGGGCAGCAGCGTCATGAGCGAACTGAAGATGGCGTACTGCACTGCCGTGAACGAGACCTGCGTGAGGCTCGACAAGAAGGCCACGAAGGCTGCACTCGCAAACCCGGCGGCCAGATTGTCTGCCGCCACCACGGCATACATGAGTGCCAATTCGTGGCCGCTGTAGGCCAGCAGCACAAAACCCAGATTGGTCAGCGAAGAGAGCACCGCCCCCCACCACAGCGAGCGCATGACCCCCAGCCGCGAGGCCAGCAGGCCGCCCCAGAAGCCACCGACGATGCTCACCACCACCCCAAAAGTCTTGACCGCCTGGGCGATTTCGACTTTGGTGAAACCCAGATCCTGGTAGAACACGTTGGAGATCACGCCCAGCACGATATCGGAGATGCGGTAAAGCCCGACCAGGGCCAGCAGCAACCAAGCAGTGCGGGCCCCATAGCGGGCAAAAAAGTCCAGCACAGGCAGCACCCAGGTGTGGCGCGCATCGTCGGCCCGCGCAAGCCGCAAGCGTACAAGCAGCGCACCCACCACAAAGGCTGCCGCCAGTGACAAGCCCAGGCGCACGGCCTCCAGCAGCAAGCCCACCAATGGTCCTGCCAGCAGACCAGACGTGATCGTTGTCAGCAGCTTGCCAAGGCCCATGAAGGCGACCACAAAGGACAGCACGCCAGCCGCAAACACCAGCAACAGCCGCGCGTGCCCACCTGTTGCCAAAGGCACCTGGGTGTCCACATGCACAGGCTCGCGGGTCAGCAGCGTAGTCAGCACACCCACCCCCATGGTGCAGGCCATGATGACGTAGGTCCACCGCCAGGCCTCATAGACGTAGGCGCCTTTGGAAGAACCCCAATAAGACGCCAGGTACAGCGCCCCGGCGCCGGCCGCAATCATGCCCAGGCGGTAACCGGCAATGTAGGCCGACGACAACAGGCCCTGCTGTTCAGGCCCGGCAATCTCGATCCGGTATGCGTCGATGACGATGTCCTGTGTGGCAGAGGCAAAGCCCAGCAGCACGGCCCACATGGCCATCTGCTGCAGCGCCTGCGAACCGGAGGCGGGATCGGTATGCGCCATGCCGGCAATGGCGGCGATCACAGCCAGTTGGGCCAGCAGCATCCAAGCGCGACGTCGGCCCAGCCTGGTGGTCAGCAGCGGCAGCGGCAACCGGTCAATGAGCGGTGCCCAGACAAACTTAAAGGAATAGCCCAGTGCCGCCCAGCTGAAAAACGTGACCGCCTTGCGCTCCACACCGGCCTCGCCCAGCCACAGAGAGAGCGAGGAAAAAATCAGCAAAATTGGGATACCAGCAGAAAACCCCATGGCCAACAGGCACAGCACCCGCCACTCCCACAGAGTCGCCAGGGTTTCGGACCAGGAGCGGACATTCGCCGCAGGGGCAGCAGGAAGGCGGGGAAAATTGGGTGAAGGCATGTCACGGATTGTGCCCAAGCCGATGCGGAGATGGGCCAGGTACCGGGTATTGAGCGTCTCCTTTATGCCTATCATTGCACCCCAAGAACTGCAGCTCACCACAAGACCCTTTAAACCATGTGCTGGCTTTGCGACTTCAAAACCACTTCCGCCTCCCCCAGCGCCGAGCACCGCTGGCATGCACGGCGGGGCTTTTTGCTCGCGGCCGGAGCGGCTGCGGCCAGCCCGGTGCTGGCTCAAGTGGAAGTGGGCTCGTCCTCGGGTGTGCGCAAGCTGGTGCCCGCTGAAACATTGGAAAATTCGGCCCGGCAGCAGTACAGCCAGGTGCTGGCCGATGCCAAGGCCAAGGGCGCCCTCGCGCCCGACGGCCACCCCCAGCTGGTGCGCCTGCACGCCATCGCCAAGAAACTCATCCCGCACACCGCGCAGTGGAACCCGCGCTCTCGCGAATGGAAGTGGCAGGTCAACCTGATCGGCAGCAAGCAGCTCAATGCCTGGTGCATGCCCGGTGGCAAGATCGTTTTCTACACCGGCATCATCGACCAGCTGCAGCTCGACGATGACCAGATCGCCATGATCATGGGCCACGAGATGGCCCATGCCCTGCGCGAACACGCGCGCGAACGGCTGGCCAAGAGCCAGGTCACCAGCATCGGCCTGTCGGTGGCGTCGCAACTGCTGGGTCTCGGTCAGCTGGGCAACGTGGCTGCAGACCTCGGCACCCAGCTGCTCACACTCAAATACAGCCGCGACGACGAGACCGATGCCGACCTGGTGGGGCTGGAGATTGCGGCTCGGGGGGGTTACCGACCCGAAGCCAGTGTGGAGCTCTGGAAAAAAATGCTGGCTGCCAGCGGCAACGGGGGGCCGGGCTTCCTGTCCACCCACCCCAGCGGTGCCAACCGCATCCAGGAGCTCGAAGCCAACCTGCCCAAGGTGCGGCACCTCTACGAGCAGGCCCGCCAGCAGGGCTGATCACCTGTCGCGCACGTAGGGGTTGCTGCGCCGCTCGCGGCCGAAGCTGCTCTCGGGCCCGTGGCCGGGAATGAACACCGTCTCATCGCCCATGGGCCACAGGCGCTCGCGGATGCTGCGCAGCAGGTCTTCGTGGTTGCCCTGAGGGAAATCGGTGCGGCCGATGCTACCGGCAAACAGCACATCCCCCACGAAAGCGCGCTGAATCTCGGGCGAGTAGAACACCACATGCCCCGGCGTATGGCCCGGGCAATGCCGCACCTTCAAGGTGTAAGACCCGAGCGTGACGGTGTCGCCGTCTTCGAGCCAGCGCGTCGGCGTGAACGGCCGGGCCGGCGGAAAGCCGTACGTCATGGCGGCCATGGGCAGACCATCGATCCAGAACTGGTCGCCGCGGTGCGGGCCGATGATGGGCAAGCCCAGCTGCTCGGCCAGATCGGCCGCACCACTGCAATGGTCCAGGTGGCCATGGGTGACCCAGACCTGCTCGAGCTGGAGGCCGAGCCGGTGCACCGCATCCAGCAGCACGTCCAGATCGCCGCCCGGATCGATGACGGCGGCCTGCATCGTCTGGTCGTCCCAGACGAGCGAGCAGTTTTGCTGGAACGGGGTGACGGGGATGGTGCGGTACTGGAGCATGGGACCGATTTTAGGGAGGCCGGGCAGGAAGCCCTGTGCCCACCGGTTTTTTCTCGCCAGGGTATTCTTCAAATCAACTCAGGAACCCTGCCCATGACCCGATTCGGTTTTCTTGCTTTGCCCGTTCTGGCCCTCACCCTTTCATCCGCCCACGCCTCCGGGCTGCAGGACCGGCTGGTGATGGATCTGGAATGGGGCGCGGCCTGGCAGGAGCGCAACGATGTCCAGTCGCCCCACAGCGCCAGCGGCACCCGTTTTGCGCTCGACGGCCTGACCGGCCGTGGGCCCAGCTCTGCGCCCCGGGTGGAAGTGACCTGGCGGCTCAACGCACGCGATGACCTGCGGTGGGTGGCCGCGCCGCTGCGGCTCGAGGGCCAGGGCGCGCTGGGGACGCCGGTGCAGTTTGAGGGGGCAAGCTTCGGCAGCGGCGCCACCGCGGCCGAATACCGGTTTGATTCGTATCGCCTCACATGGCGCCGTACCGTGTTCGAATCGCCCGAATGGACCATCAAGGCCGGGGTCACCGGCAAGATCCGTGATGCGCAAATCACCCTGCGCCAGGGGTCGACCAGCGCCAGCCGATCCGACACGGGCTTTGTGCCCCTGCTGCATCTGCACGCGCAGCGTCAACTGGGCGAGCGCGCCCGGCTGCAGTTCGATGGCGATGGGCTGGCCAGTCCGCGCGGCCGGGCCTTCGACCTGTCTCTGCGCTATGTCCACGATTTCCAGCGCGACCTCTCGGGATTCGTGGGCGTGCGTTTGCTCGACGGCGGCGCCGACAACGCCTCGATCTACAACTTCGCGCGCTTTCACTACGTGACGGTCGGCCTGTCCCTCAAAAGGTTCTGATCAGAGACGGAAGTCGTACTCGATCGTGATGGGTGCGTGGTCCGAAAACTTTTCGGCCTTGTAGATGTGTTCGCTGCGCGCCTTCTCGGCCAGCGCAGGCGTGGCCAGGTGGTAGTCCAGGCGCCAGCCCACGTTCTTGGCGTAAGCCTGGCCCCGGTTGCTCCACCAGGTGTAGCAAGCGTCGGTGGTGTCGGGCTGCAGGCGCCGGTACACGTCCACGACGCCACCTTCGGTGGTGAGTCGGGTCATCCAGGCGCGCTCTTCGGGCAGAAAGCCGCTGTTCTTGAGGTTGCCCTTCCAGTTCTTGAGGTCGGCTTCCCGGTGGGCAATGTTCACATCGCTGCAGACGATGAACTCGCGCTCGGCCTTGAGCGCCATCAGGTGCGGGTAGATCTTGTCGAGAAAGCGGAACTTGGCCTCCTGCCGCTCGGGGCCTGAAGAACCGCTTGGGAAATAGACACTGATGATGGACAGCTTGCGCGAAGGCGTGTCAAAGCGCGTCTCCACATAGCGGCCCTCGGCGTCGAACTCGCCACCGTCAAAGCCGACCACCACATCACTGGGCGCATGGCGGGTGTAAACGCCCACCCCCGAATAACCTTTCTTCTCGGCAAAGTGAAAGTGGCCTTGCAGCCCCGCGAGCGTCTCGAACTTGCCTGCCACGTCCGGCGCCTGGGCCTTGACCTCCTGCACGCAAATACAATCCGGGGCATGTTGCTCCAGCCAGGCTTCGACGCCTTTGGTCGTGGCCGAACGGATGCCGTTGAGGTTGAGGCTGGTGAGTTTGAACAAGGATGTCCCCATGAATCACGCCGCAGGCAGCGCTTCGGCCCTGGCGCAGGAATTTGTGCAATTTGCCATCGAGTCGGGCGTGCTGCGCTTTGGCGAGTTCAAGACCAAGGCCGGGCGCATGAGCCCCTACTTCTTCAACGCCGGCCTGTTTGACGATGGCGCCAAGCTCGGACGGCTGGCGCAATTCTATGCACAGGCCCTGATGGTCAGCGGCATCGAGTTCGACATGATCTTCGGCCCCGCCTACAAAGGCATCCCATTGGGCGCGGCCGTGTCGGTGGAACTGGCCCGTCTGGGCAAGAACGTGCCGTTTGCCTACAACCGCAAGGAAGCCAAGGACCACGGCGAAGGCGGCAGCCTGGTCGGTGCGCCGCTCAAGGGCCGCGTGCTGATCGTCGACGATGTGATGAGCGCCGGCACCGCAGCGCGTGAATCGATCGCCCTCATCCAGGCCGCGGGCGCCACGGCCCATGCCGTGGCGATTGCCCTGGACCGCCAGGAAATGGCCACCGAAAAACAGGCCGATGGTTCCACCAAAGACGTGCCACACAGCGCCGTGCAATACGTGCGCAACACGCTCGGCCTGCAGGTCTGCGCCATTGCCCAACTGCAAGACCTGCTGGCCTACCTGGCCCGTCAGGGCGGCAGCGAGCTGGGTCAGCACCTGCCCAAGGTGCGGGCTTACCGCGACCGCTACGGGGTCTGAGTCTTCAGGCCGCAGCGCCTGCCAGATAGTCGGCCTTGCCCAGCACCACGCCGTTGTGGCGCAGGATGGCATACGCCGTGGTGATGTGGAAGAACACATTGGGCAAGGCCCAGGTCTTGAGGTAGGCCTCGGCGCTCATCGTGCGCGTGGCGGTCTTGCCCACCGGGAAGGTGATCTCCTTTGCCTCTTGGCCATCGATGGCCGCAGCCGGCACGGTCTGCAACCACGCCACGGTCTTGTCGATGCGTGCGATCAGTTCGGCCAGCGTGTTCTCGGTGTTCTCGTACTTGGGCGCATCGAGCCCGCCGATGCGCGCCGCGCACAACTTGGCCGCGTCGCAGGCGATGCAAATCTGCGTCTTGAAGGGCAGCATGTCCGGCGCCAAGCGGAACTGCACCAGCGCCTGCTCGTCGTAGCCGCGCGCGGCCACGTCGGCCTGGGCCTTGACCAGCAGGTGGCGAAGATTGCCCAGAAATTGCGTGAAGACGGGCACGGAAGCGGAATGCAGGGTGATGGACATGGCTTCTCCTGGGTTCAAGCGAGTTTTTTCTTCAGCAGCTCATTGACCTGCGCCGGATTGGCCTTGCCCTTGCTGGCCTTCATGATCGGGCCGACAAGACCGTTGAGGGCCTTGGCATTGCCCGCCTTGAACTCTTCCACGTTCTTGGGGTTGGCGGCCAGCACTTCGTCGATGATTTTTTCCAGCTCGCCCGTGTCATTCATCTGCTTGAGGCCTTTGGCCTCGATGATGGCGTCGACTTCACCGCCCTCGGTCCACAGCGCCTCAAACACCTGGCGCGCGGCGCTGTTGCTGATGGTGTTGTCGCTGATGCGGCCAATCAGGGACGCCAGCTGCGCGGCGCTCACGGGGGCCTGTTCGATGCCGATGTCGGCGGCGTTGAGGCGGCGCGAGACTTCGCCCATGATCCAGTTGCTGGCCAGTTTGGCTTGGCCGCAGGCTTTGGCCGTGGCTTCAAAGTAGGCGGCCATGGCCTTGCTCTGGGTCAGCGTGGTGGCGTCGTACTCGGGCAGGGCGTAGTCCTTGACGAAGCGCTCGGCCATCACCCGCGGCAGCTCGGTCATTTCGCCTTTGACGCGCTCGACCCAGTCACGGCCAATCACCAGCGGCGGCAGGTCCGGATCGGGGAAGTAGCGGTAGTCGGCCGAGTCTTCCTTGGTGCGCATGGCGCGCGTCTCGCCGGTGTCGGGGTCGAACAGCACGGTGGCCTGCTGGATGGCACGGCCGTCTTCGATTTCTTCGATCTGCCAGCGCACCTCGTAGTCGATGGCCTGCTGCATGAACTTGAAGGAGTTCAGGTTTTTGATTTCGCGGCGCGTGCCCAGCGGTGCCCCTGGCTTGCGCACCGAGACATTGGCGTCACAGCGGAAACTGCCTTCTTGCATGTTGCCGTCGCAAATGCCGATCCAGGTGACGATCTTGTGCAGTTCCTTGGCGTAGGCCACGGCTTCTTCGCTGCTGCGGATGTCGGGCTCGGTGACGATTTCGAGCAGCGGGGTACCGGCGCGGTTGAGGTCGATGCCCGACTGCCCAATGAAGTCTTCGTGCAGCGACTTGCCCGCGTCTTCTTCGAGGTGGGCGCGCACGAGACGGACCGTTTTGCGCACCGTTTCTTTGCCCTCTTCGAGGTAGAACGAGACCTCGCCGCCCTGCACCACCGGGATCTCGAACTGGCTGATCTGGTAGCCCTTGGGCAGGTCGGGGTAGAAGTAGTTCTTGCGCGCGAAGATGCTGCGTTCGGCCACATGCGCGTTGACCGCCAGGCCAAACGCGATGGCGCGCGCCACCGCCCCTTTGTTCATCACCGGCAGCGTGCCCGGCAGGGCCATGTCCAGGGCGCAGGCCTGGGTGTTGGGCTCGGCGCCAAAGGCCACGCTGGCGCGGCTGAAGATCTTGCTGCTCGTCGATAGCTGGGCATGGGTTTCGAAGCCGATCACGACTTCGTAGCCCTGGATGAGTTTGGTGGTCATGTCAGACACCCTCCGGCTTGCGAAGGTGGAAATCGGTGGCTTGCTGCAGGCGGTGCGCCACGTTCAGCAGCTGCGCTTCCTTGCAATAGTTGCCAATCAGCTGCAGGCCCACGGGCATGTGGTGGGCGCCAAAGCCTGCGGGCACGCTCATGCCCGGCAAACCCGCCAGCGATGCGGGCAGGGTGAAGATG
>JACCDV010759111.1_pt1 | contig 12149 bp, 11 predicted proteins | sample 7446131 | NCBI WGS metagenome assembly JACCDV01 (sample SAMN15323448, study PRJNA562643) | freshwater metagenome | isolation source: river surface water | place: USA:Blue River Watershed | collected 2017-08-17
CCACGCGATCAGGACCAAATACATCTAGGGGTTTTCTCTTGGGTTTGATTTGTGTCAGCGAATCGAAGGCTTTTCGCTGACATACTGGAGACAGTCAATTACACAGCAGCGACTGTATAGGAGTTAGCGATGGATCAGAATGCGGCCCTCAAGAGCCTAGGGGATAGCTGGCTGAAAGCTTTGGCCTCATTTCAAACTTTAGGTGGTGGAGATACCCAAGCGCCCACCCTGAGCTTTTCACCAGAAAAGTTAGAGGCGCTGCAAAAACAATACATTGCAGAAGCCACAGAACTCTGGAACCAAAGTCTTCAAGGCAGGCCAGAGGTGAAAGATCGTCGCTTCAAAGGAGAGGCTTGGGCGCACAACCCGATGGCTGCATTTACAGCTGCGGCGTATTTGCTTAACACACGCACCATGATGGCTTTGACAGAGGCGGCCGAAACTGACGCCAAAACCAAAGCGCGTATTCAGTTTGCGGTTGAGCAATGGGCTGCTGCTGCTGCCCCGAGCAACTACTTGGCACTCAACGCCGAAGCGCAACAAAAAGCGATCGAGACCAAAGGCGAGAGTATTTCCAAAGGCATTAAGAATTTGCTGCATGACATGCAGCAGGGTCATGTGTCGATGACCGACGAGAGTTTGTTTGAAGTGGGCAAAAACGTCGCGACCACCGAAGGCAAAGTGGTGTTTGAAAACGAGTTCTTCCAATTGCTCGAATACAAGCCACTCACAGCCAAGGTGTATGAGCGTCCGTTCTTGTTCATCCCGCCGTGCATCAACAAGTTCTACATCTTGGACTTGCAGCCCGAGAACTCATTCATTCGTTACGCTATCGCGCAAGGTCACCGCACGTTTGTGGTGAGCTGGCGCAACCCCGACGAGAGCTTGCGCCACACCACTTGGGACAACTATGTGGAAGACGTGGCCATTCAAGCCATCAAGGTCGTGCAAGAAATTGGCGGCTCTAAGCAAATCAATGCCTTGGGTTTCTGTGTAGGCGGCACCATTCTTTCTAATGCACTGGCTGTGTTGGCCGCACGTGGAGAAAAGCCTGTGGCCAGTGCGACCTTGTTGACCACCTTGATTGACTTTACCGACACTGGGGTATTGGATGTCTTCATTGACGAAGCATTTGTGAAATTCCGTGAAGGTCAATTTGCTGATGGCGGATTGATGAAGGGCAAAGACATGGCGTCGACCTTTAGCTTCTTGCGCCCTAACGACTTGGTGTGGAATTACGTGGTGGGTAACTACCTCAAGGGTGAAACACCGCCACCGTTTGATTTGCTCTACTGGAACAGTGACTCCACCAATTTGCCAGGCCCCATGTATGCCTGGTATTTGCGCAACACCTACCTTGAGAACAACCTCATCAAGCCCGGCAAAGCCATGGTGTGCGGTGAGAAGATCGATTTGCGCAAAGTGGATATGCCCATTTACATCTACGGTTCGCGTGAGGATCACATCGTCCCCATTGGTGGGGCATACGCTAGCACACAGGTGTTTCCAGGTAAGAAGCGCTTTGTGATGGGCGCATCTGGCCACATCGCAGGGGTGATCAATCCACCTGCGGCCAAGAAGCGTTGCTATTGGACAGGTAGCGATAGCAGCTTTCCGCAAGACGTTGACCAATGGATTGGCAAAGCCAAAGAACACCCAGGTAGCTGGTGGACCGATTGGTCTGCTTGGCTTAAGACACACGCAGGCAAACAAATCGCTGCGCCCAAAACCTATGGCAAAGGCAAATACAAAGCGATTGAAGCTGCCCCTGGTCGCTACGTCAAAGCACGTGCCAGCAACTGATTTTCAAAACCTCATACATTTCGGAGATACACATGGAAGACATCGTCATCGTTTCGGCAGCTCGTACTGCGGTGGGTAAATTTGGTGGTTCACTCGCCAAGATTGCAGCCACAGAGTTGGGCTCTATCGTCATTCGTGAAGCTTTGGCACGTGCCAAAGTCGATCCTTCGCAAGTGGGCGAAGTCATCATGGGGCAGGTGTTGGCAGCGGGTGCAGGTCAAAACCCAGCACGTCAAGCCTTGTTGAAGTCGGGCATTCCCAACGCTGTGCCTGCGCTCACCATCAATGCGGTGTGCGGTTCTGGTTTGAAGTCGGTCATGCTGGCGGCGCAAGCTGTGGCTTATGGTGACAGCGACATTGTGGTGGCTGGTGGTCAAGAAAATATGAGCGCTTCAGGTCATGTGCTGTTGGGTTCACGTGATGGTCAACGTATGGGCAACTGGAACATGGTCGACACCATGATCGTCGATGGCTTGTGGGACGTGTACAACCAGTACCACATGGGTATCACCGCTGAAAACGTGGCCAAAGAATTCAACATCACCCGCGACATGCAAGATGCCTTGGCTTTGGCCAGCCAACAAAAAGCCACAGCCGCGCAAGAGGCCGGTAAGTTCAAAGACGAAATCGTGTCAGTCCACATCCCGCAACGCAAGGGTGATCCCATCGAGTTCAATGCGGACGAATACATCAACAAAAAAACCACCGCCGAAGCTTTGGCCGGTTTGCGTCCCGCTTTCGACAAGGCAGGTTCTGTGACCGCCGGTAACGCATCGGGTATTAACGATGGCGCTGCCGCGGTGGTGGTCATGACCGCCAAGAAAGCGGCTGCTTTAGGCCTCACACCATTGGCTCGCATCGCAGCGTTTGGTACCAGTGGGTTGGACCCCAAAATCATGGGCATGGGCCCTGTGTCTGCATCGCGTAAAGCCTTGGAGCGCGCAGGCTGGAAAGCTTCGGATGTCGATCTGTTCGAACTCAATGAGGCCTTTGCCGCACAAGCCTGTGCAGTCAATCGTGAGCTGGACATTGATCCAGCCAAAGTCAACGTCAACGGCGGTGCCATCGCCATTGGGCACCCTATCGGCGCGTCAGGTTGCCGCATCTTGGTGACCTTGCTGCACGAAATGCAACGCAGCAATGCCAAGAAAGGATTGGCCGCTTTGTGTATCGGCGGCGGTATGGGCGTGTCGCTGGCACTTGAGCGTTGATCGCTATTCATTTCAAATTTTCATTCATAACTCATAAAAAAGGAGACATCACATGAGTCAGAAAGTTGCTTACGTCACAGGTGGTATGGGTGGTATCGGAACCGCCATTTGCCAACGCCTTCACAAAGAAGGTTTCAAAGTCATTGCAGGTTGTGGTCCAACCCGTGACTTCAACAAGTGGCTGGATGAACAAAAAGCCTTGGGCTACACCTTCTATGCTTCTGTAGGCAACGTGGGTGATTGGGATTCCACCGTGGAAGCTTTTACCAAAGCCAAAGCTGAACACGGCCCTATTGATGTGTTGGTGAACAATGCTGGCATTACCAAAGATCGCATGTTCTTGAAGATGACCAAGGAAGATTGGGATGCGGTGATGAACACCAACCTCGATTCCATGTTCAACGTGACTAAGCAAGTGGTGCCAGACATGGTGGAGCGTGGTTGGGGTCGCATCATCAACATCTCGTCGGTGAACGGCGAAAAAGGTCAAGCCGGTCAAACCAACTACTCAGCTGCCAAGGCCGGTATGCACGGTTTCTCCATGGCTTTGGCGCAAGAGCTGGCCACCAAAGGCGTGACGGTCAACACTGTGTCACCTGGTTACATCGGTACAGATATGGTCAACGCCATTCGCCCAGATGTGCTGGAAAAAATTGTGGCTACAGTGCCCGTCAAACGTTTGGGTAAACCTGCTGAAATCGCGTCCATCATTGCTTGGATGGCGAGCGAAGACGGTGGGTACACCACAGGTGCTGACTTTGCAGTGAACGGTGGTTTGCACATGGGCTAATGCAAGCAACGCCGATGGCGTTGATGTATTTGTCAAAGCCGCAGATTCGTCTGCGGCTTTTTTGTTGGTCATTTGGCTTAGGTATTTACCCGTCACGCAACTTTGTTAGAGTGACCAAATTAATAACAAACATAGCAAAAATGCTGGAGGCATATGGGCGATTACACCAATATGGCGGGCTACTACGATGTCATCATGACCTCGGGTTACTACGACTACGCAAAGATCGTGGATAGTTTGGTCTCGCACCATCCTCAGAGAAATGTTTTGGAAATCGGCTGTGGCACAGGTTTGATTCTTGAAGAATTAGCCAAGCGTGAGCCAAAGCTCCCCATTACTGGCATTGATCTCACCGCACCGATGTTGTCGATTGCGCAAAAACGGTTGGCGCCTTTTTCCACTGTGTCGCTCTCTCAGCAAAACATCACTGAGTTGTCGTTGAATGAAAAGCATGAGCTGGCGTTCTCCTATGGTGGTGTTTGGTACTTCGTGATCGATGGTGACAAAGAGCCTTTTTTGGTCAGTCACATTGCCGATGCCCATGCCAATGAATTGGGCTTTGAGCATTTGGCCAAGCACATTGCAGTAGGCGGCACTCTGCTGCTGGGCATCCAAGGCCCGCACCACAACTATGAAACCACCATTTCAAATGGCATGAAGTATTCGCAGCAAATTGTCCCGACAGAGATTGGCTTTACCAAACACTACTACCTGCATGACGGTGACAAGAAATTGATGGACCAAACCGTGCATTACCGCACTTATACCTTTGATGATGCGCAAGCGCTGATGGGTGCGTATGGTTTTGAATACGTGGCCGAGAAAGATGCCAATCAACTGTTTTTGCAGTTCAAAAAAGTGAAATGATGAGCGCTGTAAAACCAAAATTGTTTTTCATTGGCGTGGGCAACATGGGCAACCCCATGGCTGCCAACTTGATCAAAGCAGGTTATCCCGTCACCGTGTTTGATGTGTCGCGTGCCAAAGCTGATAACTTGATTGCTCTGGGGGCCGAATGGGTGGATAGCTTGGCCGAAGGTGCGGCGCACGCGGATGTGGTGATGGCCTCACTGCCAGGCCCTGTGCAGGTGCGCGAAGTGATGTTGGGTGAGCAGGGCGTGTTGGCGCATGTCAAAGCAGGCGCAACCGTGATTGACACGTCTACCAGTGCGATGGAGCTGGTGCGCGAGTTGGTCGCTTTGGCCAATAGCAAGGGCGTGGGCTTTTTAGAAGCGCCCGTCACCAATGCGGTGGACATGGCTGCCTTGGGGCGCTTGTCTATTTTTGTCGGTGGCGACCCAGCCACCTTTGAAAAGCACAAACCCATCTTTGAGGTCATTGGCGAAAAAATCTTTCACGTAGGCGAGCCCGGCAACGGTGCAACCATCAAGCTACTGACCAACTTGTTGTGGTTTGTTAGCGCTGCTGCGATTGGTGAAGGGTTGATGTTGGGTGCCAAGGCCGGTATCCCGCTGCACACCGTGTGGGAGGCCATCAAGTCCAGCGCGGGCAACAGCTGGGTGGCCGAGCACGATGTGCCATCCATCTTTGCCGGCCACTATGACCCCAGTTTCTCGTTGGCCCTGTGCTGCAAAGATTTGGGTCTCATCAATGGCATCGCCAAATCCCAAGGCTACGACTTACCGATGGGTGGTATGGCGCAACAGTTGTTTCAACAAGCCATGGCCACTTACGGTCCAGATGCGGCAGAGCTGCATGTGGTGAAACTTTTAGAAGAGCGTGTGGGACACATGCTGCGACCATGACACAACAATCGCGTTTGCTTGCCGAAGCCCATTTGCACATGCCGCAAGGTGTGGCTGAGAATTATCGCTATTGGGGCGAGAAAGACACCGTGTTCATAGCCAGCGCCAAAGGCTGCACACTCACCGATGTGGATGGCAAAACCTATGTGGACTTTCGCTTAGGCTACGGCCCCATCATCTTGGGTTACCGTGATGCACGCGTGGACAACGCGGTGATTGAGCAAATCACCCAACGTGGCACGCTTTCAGGGTTTTCGACCGAGCTCGACACCACTGTAGTCAAGCAAATCAAAGCCCTGTGTCCCAACATCGACAAGATGCGCTTTGCCAATTCGGGTACCGAAGCCGTCATGGGCGCGGTGCGCACGGCACGCGGTTACACCCAGCGCGACCGCGTGGCGATTGTGGAAGGCTCATTCCACGGTCTGTACGACGAGATGATGTGGAAGTCCGACATTGAGCATTGGCAGCCGGGCAGCAACGTGGCACCCAAGGTCATTCCATTTGGTGGCGGCATTCCTGAGCGTAGCCGTGCGTTGCTCAGCATCATCAGTCACAATGACTTTGAAGCTTTGGAAAACCTGTTTGCCACGCAAGGCGACACCTTGGCCTGTGTGGTGATTGAACCCATCATTGGCAATGCAGGCAGCGTGGCTGCTACTCCTGAATGGTTGCAGCGCTTGCGTGATCTGTGCACACAGCACGGCACAGTGCTCATCATTGACGAGGTGAAGTCTGGCTTTCGTGTGGCGAGGGGTGGGGCGCAAGAGCTGTACGGCATTCATGCCGACCTCACCACCTATGCCAAAGCCATGGGCAACGGCTACCCGGTGGCCGCATTTGGTGGCAAAGCCCATGTGATGGATGTGGTGGGCTCGCATCCCGGTGGGGTGGTGCACGGCGGAACGTATACCGCTAACTTGGTGGCGTTGAGTGCAGCACATGCCACCCTCAAAATTTTGGCGCAGACTAATGCACAGCAAACGATCAACCGCGCGGGTGAACAAATTCAAGCCGTGTTAGGCCGCGTGTTCACAGCCGCGGGTTTAGCCCATGCCTTCGCAGGTCCACCAGCCATGTTTGGCATTCACTTCAGCGCCACTGTACCTACCAACTATCGCGACTGGCGCATGACCAATAGCGAGCTCTATCGCAAGTTTGCGTGGGAGCTGATTGCCCGTGGTGTGATGCTCGAACCCGATTCGCGTGAGCCTTGGTTTATTTGCGAAGCCCACCAATACACGGACTTGGGCTGGCTTGAAGAGGTGGCCACTCAGTCTATTCGCGCTGCCTTAGACGCGAAAGATTAAGAGGCGGATTTTCCTGTGCTGACCATTTGCATGGCTGATGCAATCAAGCCTGATACCTCGGTCATGTTGCTGGGCACGATGAGCGTGGTTTTGGCATCAGAGGCCACCTTGGCATAAGCCTGCACGGCCTGCTCAGCCACTTTGAGTTGCACCGCTTGCTCACCGCCGGGTTGGCGAATGGCGGCTGCAATGCGTTCAATCGCTTGCGCGGTGGCATCGGCCACGGCGGTGATGGATGCGGCTTCGCCTTGCGCTTTGTTGATAGCCGCTTGCTTCTCGCCTTCTGAGCGCGCAATGAATGCCTCACGCTCACCGGTCGCGATATTGATTTGTTCTTGTCGACGGCCTTCTGAGGCAGCAATCAGCGCACGCTTTTCACGTTCTGCGGTGATTTGTGCTTGCATGGCATGCAAAATTTCTGCGGGCGGTGTCAGGTCTTTGATTTCATAGCGCAGCACCTTCACGCCCCAGTTCAAGGCGGCTTCATCAATCGCGGCTACCACCTGTGCGTTGATGATGTCACGTTCTTCAAACGTCTTATCGAGTTCCAATTTGCCAATCACACTGCGCAAACTGGTTTGTGCCAATTGCGTCACAGCCACGATGTAGTTGGACGAGCCATAGCTGGCCAAGCGTGGGTCGGTGACCTGAAAATACAAGATGCCATCGACTTGCAGTTGTGTGTTGTCGCGCGTGATGCAAATTTGGCTGGGCACATCGAGCGGGATTTCTTTGAGGCTGTGCTTTTGAATCACGTTGTCAATGAAGGGCACTACAAAATTCAGGCCCGGTGTGAGACTGGCGTGGTACTTGCCCAAACGCTCTACCACCCACGCATTTTGTTGGGGCACAACCTTGACTGTTTTGATCACGAACACCACGGCGGTGATCAAGATGAGAATTGCGATTTCCATAGTTTGACCTTTGACTGAAGGTTATATTTTTTGCAGCACCAAGCGGTTGCCCTGCACCTCGCTGATGCGATGCAAGCCGGGCTCAGGCGTTACGCCTTGGCTGCATATCGCTGCCCATTGCGCGCCACGGTGCTTGACTTGGGTGTGTCCTTGCACATCCCATGCATCAACTGTGACGGTCTCGCCGATGTCAAGGTGCACGTTGCTATCTTGTGCGTCGTTGCTGAGGGGCTTTTTGACATGCCACATCACAGCAGCGCCGCTGCCCACCAGGCCGGCTGTGACGATTTGCCACATGAACGTGCCGTCTGCATACGCAGTCAGCGCAGCGGCTGTCGCGCCCAGCGAGAACATCAGCAAATAAAAGGTGCCCGTGAGCAGTTCGGCAATCACGAGTGCACCAGCCACGATCAGCCAGAGGGTTGGGGTATCCATCGTTCAAACCTTTGAGGTGAATATTTTCAGGGACATCTCCATTGTGCCCAATCTGAGAAAGTTAGCGCAGGATAATTGGTCCATGAATTTTCCTGATGCTTCGCTTTGGCGCACCTCGGTAGCACCCATGATGGATTGGACCGATCGCCATTGCCGTTACTTTCACCGTCTGCTCAGCCGCAATACCTTGCTTTACACCGAGATGGTCACCACGGGTGCGCTGCGCCACGGCGATGTACAACGCCATTTACGTTTCAATGCCGAAGAACATCCGGTGGCGCTGCAATTGGGGGGCAGTGATGCGGCGGATTTAGCGCACGGTGCCAAGTTAGGCGAGCAGTGGGGCTACAACGAGATCAACCTCAACTGTGGATGCCCCTCTGACCGTGTCCAACGTGGTGCATTTGGTGCGTGTTTGATGAATGAACCGCAAACGGTGGCTGATGGCGTCAAAGCCATGATGGATGTGGTGAGTATTCCTGTGACGGTCAAGCACCGCATCGGCATTGATCGCATCGAGAGCTATGACTTTGTGCGCGACTTCGTGGGTACAGTCAGCGACGCAGGTTGCAAAGTCTTCATCGTGCATGCGCGTAACGCATGGTTAGATGGTTTGAGTCCCAAAGAAAATCGTGAGATTCCGCCGTTGCGATATGAGCTAGGCTACCAGCTCAAAAAAGATTTTCCTGATTTGGTGATCGCCATTAACGGTGGCATCACCAGCAACACGCAAATGGCGGAGCACCTGCAATATGTGGACGGTGTCATGTTGGGGCGCGAAGCCTATTACCGTCCATGGTTGATGACGACTTGGGATGCCGAGTTCTACAACGACCCGCATGACACGCTGAGCCGCGAAGCAGTGGAAGAGGCCATGGTGGACTATATGGAACGTGCCTATGCTGAAGACGGGTGTCCTTGGTATCCGATCGCGCGTCACATGCTGGGCTTGTTCCATGGCCAACGGGGTGCGCGTTTGTGGCGGCAGACGTGGAGCAATCACAAGCTCAAACCCCTGCCGCCGCGTGAAGTGATGAAAATCGCCCGTGAAGCCTTGGCTACAGGTGCTGCCGAACGCCCAAGCGAGAACACACACGATGCCCTCTGAACTGGTCAATGCACGTACCCGCGTGTGGGCGCTGGCGCTGATTTGGCTCATTCCCCTGTTATGGACGGTCAACATTGTGGCTGCGCGTCAAGCGCCTGGCGTGGTGTCGCCGCATGTGTTGGCGCTGGGGCGATGGGGTTTGGCGGGCGTTCTTTTGTCGGTGCTCAGTGCGCGTGAGTTGTGGGGCAAGCGCGCCTATGTGTGGCAACACCGCTGGCGCTATGTGGCTTTAGGTGCTTGCGGCATGTGGATTTGCGGTGCTTGGGTGTATCTGGCAGGCGAGAGCACCGTCGGCATGAATATTTCACTCATTTACGCATCTTCGCCTGTATTGATTGCAGTGGGCTCAGTGCTTTGGTTGGGCGAGCGATTTTCTAAGCGACAAACACTGGGTGTGTTGCTGGCCATGACTGGTGTGGTGCATGTGGTGGTCAGAGGCGAGTGGGTGCATTTGTCTCAGGTGCAGTTGGTCCCGGGAGACTTGTGGATCGTGGCTGCAGCGATTTCTTGGGCGGCCTATGCCTTGCTGCAAAAGCGCTGGCCCACTTCTCTGAGCCCGACCGCGCAGTTGGCCTCTATTTGTTGGGGAGGCGTGGCCGTGTTGCTGCCTTTTGCGCTTTGGGAGCTTCACTTAGACAACACTCCCATATTCACTGCACATGCTGGCTTCTTGATGGTCATCACGGCCTTGTTGCCGGGCGTGGGTGCCTATTGGATTTATGGTTGGACCCAAAAAATATTGGGCGCGAGTCGTGTTGCGGTCACGCTATACCTCGGGCCTCTTTACACCGCTGTGGTCGCTTGGTTGGTTTTAGGTGAGCCTTTGGGCTGGCACCACCTTGTAGGCGGAGGCTTGATTTTGTCAGGGGTGGGTTTGGTCATGGCCATGCACGCGGCGCAGCGTGTATCCATGAATGTGGACGAGACTTAGCCTCTGGCAGCTCGCTTTAACTCGCGGCTTCTAGGCCGTTGGCAAAATGTTCGTTCATGCGCCGAACGCTCAAGTTGGCGTCACGTGCCATCAAAGCATCCATGATGGCTTGGTGTTCTTTGAGCGATTCCTCTAAGCGACCGCTCTTGAACAAAGAGTTATGACGGTTGAGCTTCATCACCTTGCGTAAGTCGCCCACCATTTGGTCGCGCCAACGGTTGTTCGCAATTTCTAGCAAGCGCATGTGAAAGCGTTCGTTGATTTCAAAAAACTTCTCGCGGTCTTTCACTGCCGCTGTCAGTTCGGTGTGCAGGGCTTGCAAGTCTTGGAGTTGCTCGGGGGTTGCCTCTTTGGCCACTACGCCTGCAGCATCTGACTCCAACAAGGCGAGCAGGTGATAGACATCACGCTGATCTTTTTCGTTGACTTCGGTCACATACGCCCCGCGTCTGACCTTCATGGTGACCAGGCCTTCAGCAGCCAGCACCTTCAAAGCTTCGCGCATAGGCGTACGGCTGATGCCGTACTCCTCGGCCAAACGCATCTCGTCAATCCAGCTGCCAGGCTCTAATTCAGCGGCAAAAATACGCTGACGCAAGAGTTCGGCGACTTCTTCGTACAGGGCGCGAGGGGTCAAGGTGACGGCAGACATGAGGCTGGATTGTAAGCCTAAATAAGATTTTGAATCAATAATTATGAATGATATGATGCCGAAAGACGTCTACGATCTTTGGGCTAATCTCTGCCCTGAGTCTTTTAAATGAGTGACACCCTATGAGCCAAAAGCCGTTTGAATTCAATGCTTCCAACCTCGACGCTTGGCAAAAAGCCGCTGCCAAATCGCTCAAGGACAAACCCCTTGAAAGCCTGAACTGGCTCACGCCAGATGGCATTGTGGTTAAGCCACTCTATACCGCTGAAGACACGTCTAAGCTGCCATACGCCAACACACTGCCAGGCTTTGAGCCCTTCTTGCGTGGGCCACAAGCGACGATGTATGCAGTGCGTCCTTGGACCATTCGCCAATACGCGGGTTTCTCCACGGCTGAGGAATCCAATGCGTTTTACCGTAAAGCCTTGGCTGCAGGCGGCCAGGGCGTTTCGGTGGCCTTTGACTTGGCCACCCACCGTGGGTATGACTCGGACCACCCGCGCGTGACGGGCGATGTGGGCAAAGCCGGGGTGGCCATCGACTCGGTGGAGGACATGAAGATCCTGTTCAACGAGATCCCGCTGGACAAGGTGTCAGTCTCGATGACCATGAACGGCGCGGTGTTGCCGGTGCTGGCGGGCTATGTGGTGGCCGCTGAAGAGCAGGGCGTGTCGCAAACCCATCCCTCTGGAACGATTCAGAACGACATTCTGAAAGAGTTCATGGTGCGCAACACCTACATCTACCCGCCCGAGCCCTCGATGAAGATCATCGGCGACATCATCGAGTACACGAGCAAGCACATGCCCAAGTTCAACTCGTTCTCGATTTCGGGCTACCACATGCAGGAAGCCGGGGCCAACCAGGCGCTGGAGATGGCCTTCACCCTGGCCGATGGCAAGGAATATGTGAAGACGGCCATCGCCAAGGGCATGGACGTGGACGACTTTGCCGGTCGCCTGTCCTTCTTCTGGGCGGTGGGCATGAACTTTTACCTGGAAATCGCCAAGATGCGTGCGGCGCGCCTCCTGTGGTGCCGCATCATGAAGGGCTTTGGTGCCAAGAACCCCAAGAGCCTGATGCTGCGCACGCACAGCCAGACTTCGGGCTGGTCGCTGACCGAACAGGACCCCTACAACAACGTGGTGCGCACCACCATCGAGGCGATGGCGGCCGTGTTCGGCGGCACCCAGTCCCTGCACACCAACTCGCTGGACGAAGCCATTGCG
>JACCDV010319584.1_pt1 | contig 12148 bp, 15 predicted proteins | sample 7446131 | NCBI WGS metagenome assembly JACCDV01 (sample SAMN15323448, study PRJNA562643) | freshwater metagenome | isolation source: river surface water | place: USA:Blue River Watershed | collected 2017-08-17
CGCAGCACCAGATGGGAGAAACACGAGTTTCTAGACGGATATGGCCTACCAGCGGTTTCAACGAAGCGAGCTTCGCCAGATTTCTGCCGAAGAATTTGCAAGGGGGGGCGAATACCTGATAGAACCTTTAACTCAAGTGGCAATTTACAGGGCGATTGACGCTGGGGTTGCGCTAAGGTGAAGCCCTACCTTCCACGTTAGTGCGCTAGGAGAGAGTAGTGCCAACCTCAGGCAAATATGAAGATCCTGCTAATGGCTGGGAATCCGTCGCAAAAGAGTTTATATCCATTGCATCTTGCGACATCGGAGCTGCAACCGTTTTGAGTTGGAGTCGATTTCTTGTTCCAGGACACGCAGTTTTAGATGTTGGCTGTGGATTTGGCGGAACGTACACCCAAGGTCTAACTGAAAACGGAATTGAAGTATATGGAATCGATGCTTCAGCCACGCTGGTATTAGAACACCAAAAGAGATTCCCAAACGCATGCGTTCGCTGCGAACCTGCTGAAGAGTCTTCGTTTTTCAACCGAGAATTTGATGGGGTTCTGTCCGTGGGATTAATCTTTCTTTTGCCTCAGGAGCAGCAACAAATGGTGCTTGAGAAAATGGCCGCTGTAGTAAAAGTAGAGGGACGCCTTTTATTCAGCTCACCATTTCAGGCCTGCGATTGGCATGATCTCTTAACGGGTAAGAAATCTGCATCTTTGGGCAGAGAAATGTATATCGAGACCCTTCAGAAACACGGGATGAAATTGATCGGCGAATATACTGATGAAGGTGATAATCACTACTACGATTTTAAGAAAGTGCATACAGTGTGAATCGCTGTCGCACAACTAAATGATAATCGCCCACGCTACGCTAGGTCGGCAGCCCGCAGCGTGGCTTTCCGCGCTAAATTTGGGTGTCAAATTGCATAAGGACATCATGCGTATCATCCTGCCAATGTTATTGTGTATTTCAAGTTTGTCTGCTTCAGCAATTGTTATTCGTCACGATGTGAATGACAAAAAATATCTTGCTGACCCTACAGATTTTACACCTTTAGCAACGCTTTATATGGATGGGGCGCATGGCACATTAATTAAGCCTGATTGGATTGTGACTGCCGCGCATGCAACATTTTGTATAAGTTCTGGCAGTTATATCCTTTTAAATAATGGCTACCACAAAGTTGAACGAGTGTTTATTCATAAAGAGTATCAACCCGGAAAAAGTCACGACATAGCTTTAATAAAATTAGTAAAGCCAATAAACGATGTTAAACCGGCGAATGTGTACGAACAAACAGACGAGCTGGGTAAAATCACTTGGTTTATCGGTGTCGGCGGCTCCGGAAATGGACTAACCGGTCAAATAGTCGATAACGTAGCAAATAGCGGTGTTTTACGAAAAGCTCAGAATAAAGTCGAACAAGCAGAAGGGGCGCTCTTAACATTTAAATTTGATAGAGCTGATGCAGCGTTGCCTTTAGAAGGGGTTTCAGGTAGCGGGGATAGTGGCGGCCCGGCATATTTTACTATGGACGGCACGCATTATTTACTGGGCGTTAGCTCCAGAGTTGAGGGTGGGGATATAGGGAAGTACAGTGTCACGGAAGTGTATTCCAGAGTTTCATTTTTTAAGCCTTGGATTGAAAAAATCACCGCGGGTGAAGACATAGTGCAGCAGCAATTGTCATTTCCAAAATTGGAACGCCTTCCTGCAGGACTCACAGAGCAGATGTTACCCGAAGTCTGTGCTGATATTCGGTTGACGCCACATTCAATTTAACAAGTGGCTTAATTTCGTGCCACTCATAAACCGGAGTTCCTATTCAGCTGGGTATTCACTGAATTGTCGCTACCATTTTAAATACATTCTAGGAACTTCTAAATGAAATACATATTTTTGATATTGCTTGTCATAACCTATTCAACCAACGCAATTATCATTAGGCATGATACATCAGACTCCGATTATAAAGATTTAGCAAAACGAGATAATTCTACTGTTACTTTCTATGGTATTTATAAAGGCGAAGAGATAGTTGCGGGAACCGGAAGTATCGTTGCTGATACGTGGATTGTTACGGCTGCGCACGTTGCTAATTACTTAACTAAAGGTGGCAAAGTTCAATTTAAGGATGGTTTTTATAAAATTGAAAAAATTATAAAGCATCCTGGTTGGAAAGATCAGCAATTTCCAAATGATATAGCTCTTGTTAAATTGGCATCTGCGATTGAAAACGCGACAATCGCTAAGCTGAATGATTTACCAAACGAAGCTGGTAAAATTGCAACGTTCGTCGGGCGTGGCGATCATGGGAATGGTGTTACTGGAGTCGTCGGCGCGGATAAAAAGTTAAGAGCGGCAAACAATTTGGTGACTGTAGCCGAAGAGCAATGGCTGCAGTTTGTATTTGACAGAGAAGAAAAAGCCTTACCATTGGAAGGTATAAGTGGTCCCGGTGATTCTGGCGGGCCAGCATATATGATCTCATCTCATTCAGTTTGTATTATTGGTGTCAGCTCGTGGCAAAATGCCGAATCAACCGGTTGGCAAGAAGGAAAGTACGGCGTTATTGAACATTATTCACGGATTTCACACTTCAGAAAATGGATTGAACAAACATTATTGGACGATTCACAAATACATCCTGAAGTGTGTTCTGGAACTGTGCTGTGATCCAGTTATATTCACCGGTTGTTTAATGTTGTGCCAGCACTAATAGAAGAGCCTCAAAGGCTCTGCTTATTCTGCGGTAGAACATGAACAAAACGTTTTACCATGCCCCTATAAAAAGGAGTTTATTTAGGGTGGTACCTTGGGTATTTGCTTTTATTTGGATAAAAGCAGAGGGTGTGCACAAAATAATTTGGTTTCTGTTGTATTTTTCATTTCGTGGATTTACAAGAAGAATTCGGTAAGTTATTTTTTGGCAGTGATAAGCCTGCGTCCGCATTTTTATAGAGTAGGAGAAATACTGCCGGTTAGGTCAATTAGATATTTTGTTACTTTTGAAGTAAATTAAAATTAATGGCTTAGGCATTTAATTTGATCAATGGTTTTTTATAAAATTTGGAAGCGATGACGTGTGTAATTATATTGGTAGGGAGCAAATTTGAATTTTGACCCCATTGATTATTTTGTTTATTAAACTCATTAAATATTTTTGGATTGAAATTAAATATAAGGGAAATCATGGATAATCGCGATGAATTGATCCGTTTTACTAAAAAAGGAATCGGTTTTCCTCTAGCAGGAACATTAGTTATGTGTCTTTGCGCTATATTTGTATACTTACTTCCCCAAAGCCATGCTTTGATGTGGAGCATTTTTGCGACTGGAAGCACATTTCCTATAGCGTTTCTTATTTCAAAGAAATTTAATGTTAATCCCTTTGCGAAATTTCCCCCATTATCAAACTTAGGCACAGTGTTAGCTTGTGCTCAATTTTTGTATTGGCCAGTGCTTATTTTAATTTTTCAATTGGCCCCAAATTGGTTTCCGTTTGTTTTTGCGGTCCTTTTTGGATCGCATTTCATCCCTTTTGGTTGGCTATATAAAAGTAACGCTTATTATTTTTTGGGATTTGCCATGCCGTTGACCGGCTGCGCAATGGCTGCTTGGGGCAGTGAATTTTCCTACACGTATACCTTTTTAGCGCTTATCCCACTTTATCTCGTCACGTGTGGACTTCTGTTGAAAGAGAATTCAACCATTAAACAAATTGCGGTATGAGCCTAAATGTTGCATCAATGCTGATTTGAAAGCATTGATGCGACTATTTATATCGTTTGTATGTTCTTCCAATTATTTATAAGGGAACGCCATGTTACGCATTCTTTTTGTGTGTTCACAAAACCGACTGCGAAGCCCAACGGCGGAGCAGGTATTTTCGCAATACGATGGTATTGAATGTTGGTCTGCGGGCGTACATGATTCCGCTGATGTGCCTCTGGCTCCAGACATGATCCAGTGGGCTGATATCATTTTTGTTATGGAAAGAAGGCATCAAACAAAGATCTCAAAAAAGTATAGCAAGCATCTCCATGGAAAACGTGTTGTTGTGCTTGGGATCCCCGATATTTACGAGTACATGGATCCCGCGTTAATTCAGATACTTGAGTTGAAGGTTCCGCCACTTTTACGTGGACGAATATCCAGTTGAAAGGTTGTATCTTTGGTCCCTTGAACTGGCGCTGCAACAATTGAATTCATCATTTAAGTTCATGGGGTAAATCATGAATCGTATGCATGTGCTTCTGGCATTAGTAATTGTTGTGGTGTTGGGGCTGGCATCCAGAGCATATCCATGGTTATTTCCGGCGGTTTTTGAAAAGTATCCAGGGGATGCACTGTGGGCGATGGCGGTGTATCTTGGGCTTAAAACCCTAGCGCCACAAAGTTCCCCTTTTCGGCTTGGTGTCGCGGCCCTGAGCCTATCTTTTGTCGTCGAGTGGTCTCAGCTTTATCATGTCGCTTGGCTTGATGCGATGAGAAGTCATTTTATCGGCCATCTATTTTTAGGTTCAACATTTAACGTCATTGATTTATTCGCGTATTCGGTCGGTATCGCGCTGATTGTTTCAATGGATTATTTGTATATAAAATGTTGCCGTTGTCAGGTTCGCCCTGATTGAAACTTCAGTCTGACGTTTCAATCAGCACAGCAACACACTGTATGGCCTTTTGTGACCGCGCGGCGCATATAAAGCCGATGTGGGGCATACCAAGTTTTTTGTAAGCTGTGTTTTTTCCCCAGCAAAATGGAGTTATAGCCAGCGGCAACGGGGGGAATTTGGCGCTGTCGGCTTGGTGAGTTGCCATGCTTTCGCACTGTGTTGGCAGCACCGGTATCTCCTCGTCCTACCGGGGCGCGGTTTAAGATTTTTTCATAACAAAAGAGGGAACTATGGTACGTCAGTGGGTATTACCGATTTTTTTGGTATTGGTTTCGATGGGGTCAGTGGCCAAGGATAAAGTCCAGATCGACCCTAATTTCATGGTGGTATTACGGGAAGTGAATGGCGCGAATAAAGAAGACTTTGGTTATAAACAAATTCCTCCAAGCTCTGTAACTTTACCAAATGGTGAGTCTATTTTAATGAGTGGTGCTTGGTATGACATGCTCGGGGATATGCATATTCGTTTTGTCACGGATAGCGACCTGACCATGACCAACCTTAGTGAAGAGGAATTTGCCGCGCTTGGCTTGACCCCAGAGCAGGCGGTGGACATTGCCGTGGCGAATATCAAGCACCGCTATGGCGAGCCGAAGGTGGCGCAGTGGCAAGACGGCATTATGTTAGTCGGTGGCGATTCTGCCGACGTTAATAGCAGCTATTTCCTCGACTTTGCGCTGTGGCAGGGGTTATTAAAAAAACACCCTGAGGGCTTAGTGGTTGGTGTGCCGATGCGTGGCGGCTTGATGTTCGCGCCACTTTCTGACAAGCATGCCGTGGAATCGATGCAGCGCGACATTCACGGGTTGTTTGAGGCCGCAGGTCGGGAGCGGGTGTCGTCGGCGTTGTATCTATTTCGTGACAACACATGGAGCGTGTTCCAACAGGCTGCGCCAGCCAAATAAGGTCTGATAAGAGGGGAATCAACGACGCTGCCCTTAATTGCTCCGTTGATTTCTCAGTTGATATCGTTCATTGATCATCAACAGCAATCTAAACCCAAGCGGGGAGCGTGTTGATGGCCGGTTTCCATGTCCAACGATTGGATCACATCGTGCTTCGGGTGCGTCACATCGAACGCAGCCTAGCGTTTTACCAACAGGTGTTGGGATGTACCATCAGCCGTGAGCGGCCAGATTTAGGCCTTGTGCACTTGCGCCTTGGTGCGTCGATGCTGATTTGAAAGCATTGAAGCGATTGTTTGTATTGGTGACACGATCTATTTAGGCAGTATCAAGCTTCAGATTCGCTGTTCATGTCCTTATTCCTACCATTCACGTCGAGATTTTTACAACTCAGGTAATTGTCACTTGAGCGAGTACATTGCCTGGGTTATGTTGCGTATATGTAGCGCGTGGGACAAATTATGACGTTCACTTTAAAAGAAAAGATAAGTATTACAGTTTTACTGTTGTTGACTTATTTAATTCCCACAGTGCCTGAGTGGTTAAGTCATTCGTCTCATCATTTTCAAATTATAGCCGTCAGTGCTCCGATTTGGCTTATTTGCTTTTATTTGGGACCATTTTGGTTGAATTATGGACTAAATAAAATTTCATTTGTGAATAAACTTCATGTAGTTATTAAAGGCATCATATTTGTTTTTTTGATGTTATTGGGTTCGGTGATTGTCAATGAATTACATACTATGGCTTATCCTGAATTTCAATTTACTTTAGCTCAGCAAGTAACTTCCGCAGTGCTTTGGGGTGTTTTTTTCTTCTCAATGACACAGCTTTATATGATGTACCTGCGATTGCAGCAAGAGCGAAGGTTACGTGAGCAAGTACAATGGATTAATTTAAACAACCGTTTAAATCCACATTTTCTATTTAATTCGCTCAATACAATTTCAGCACTGATGTATCAATCAACTGAGCAAGCAGATGAAGTACTGCAAAAGCTATCAGATATTTTACGTTATTCACTTGATAAACAAGCCGAACAAGTCACTTTTTCTCATGAATTAGCAATTTGTAAAACTTATTTGGCCATTGAAAAAGCGCGTTTTACAGATAATTTGGAAATTACTTGGCTCTATGATGAAGTACAGGTTAGGGATATGAAAGTACCTCCATTGTTGCTGCAGCAGTTAATAGAGAATGCGATTAAGCATGTCAAAAAAAGGCCAATCAAACTAACTATTCGAGCTGAAATTAAACAATCTAATTTTGTATGTGAAGTTTCTGATAATGGTCAAGGATTTAGCCAGCAACAACTTGATTTGATGTGTAGTCAGCCATCGCATATGTTCAAGGGCCATGGGTTAGACATTACAATCAAACGGCTTTGCCTTGTCGGGGGTCGTCTCATTTTATCCAACCATGAGGGTGCAAGATGTCAGGTGATATTGCCAATCAAAACTTGCGAATAGTGATTGTGGAAGACGAAGCGCCAGCCAGACAAAAGCTAAAGATGCAGCTTGCACAAGTAAATGGTGTTGAATTGGTTGCTGAATGTGACAATCCACAAGTCGCTATAAAAACCATTGAGCAGTATCGGCCCGATGTTGTATTGCTCGATATTGAGTTAGGGGAGCTCAATGGTTTTGATGTTCTTGATACTATATCCCATCCTTGCCATATTATTTTTACGACTGCCTATAGTGATTACGCAATACAAGCATTTGAAAGTCGGGCTTTAGATTATTTACTCAAGCCATTTAATTTAGCCCGTTTGCGTGAATCTTTATCTAGGGTTCAAATCAAGAAACCAGATCCAACAACGCCGCTCTATCAAATAACTGAAAAACCATTAATTTCTAAAGTTGGAGATAAAATGAGGGTGTTGGATTATAAAGACATTATTTATATCTCTACCATCCATGGACTTACTCGGGCCTATGAAGCTACTTCTGAGTATCCTTTGGACGGGACTCTAGAATCATTATGTTCAATCTTGCCTGATTATTATTTGCGAGTACATCGCAACTGTATTGTGAACTCTAAAAAAGTGAGACAAATCGAGAAGTGGCAAAATGGTAGTTATTTGCTTCATTTTAAAGATCATTCTCACCCTGTAACCACGAGTCGTGCAGGCGCGACTTTAATTAAACAAGCATTTAACCTCTAATTTTTTCAAACCGTTATCAAATATTAACGCTGCTACGCCGGCGGGGCTTTTTTCGGCCTAAATTTAGGAAATTTATATGAAAATTATACTTTTTTGTTTAGTAAATATGATTGCTGCCATGTGTTTCGCAAATAACCAACCCCCAAGTTTTGTTTTAAATAATGTGTTGTTGCCAAACTTTGAAACGCATCAATTGGAAGCCGTAAATTTGGCAATTGAAAATGGAAAAATAGCTAAAATAGTACCGTATACAGCAGCATTGCAGCATAAGGATGTACGCGATGGCCAAGGCAAAGTGCTAATGCCGGCCATGATAGATATGCATTCACATAGTATGGGCAATTCCTCGATTGACCGCTCAGACTATCAATACATCGGCATCCGCGGTACCGCGAACGCTATGCTTTATGCGGGTGTGCACGGCTGGTTAGACTTATACAGTGACGAGATAGATATTTTAGATTATCGGGATCATCGTTATGCCAATAGTCGTGATGAAGCATTTGTATTTGCGGCAGGGCCTTGTTTTACCGTGCCTGGTGGGCATTGCGACTTTGGCGCGCGGAATCGTTTAATCAATTCACCTGAGCAGGCACGACGTGAGTTAATTGACCTAAGTAAAGCCAAACCGAACGTGGTGAAAGTTGTTTATGACCACAACCCGAAAAAACCAACACTTGATATCGCAACCTTTAAAGCATTTATCGAGACCGCGAACGAGCTGGGCATCAAGTCAGTGGTGCATATAGGGACTTGGCAAGATTTACAAACCGCCAGTGAATTTGGTGCCAGCGCAGTTACCCATTTACCTGATGACAAAATGCCTGAAGGCATGGAGGAGTTACTTGCAAAAAATGGCACTGTCGTGATTCCAACCGTTGCTGTCATGACGGAACTGCTATATATGCACCAAGCATCGGAACAAACATTACGAACTTCGGTCGTTGCGTTGCCTTTGACGAAGGCGTTGGTGGACGAGTCGTTACTGAGCTATTATCCGGTGTCCGAACGTCACCCCCACTTTTTTGAGTTTCTAAAAAAATCACAAGAACAGCAGCTTGAAAGCAATATGCAAGATGCCGTGTTACGTATGCATGCCCGTGGTGTTACTTTGCTAATCGGTTCAGACGCCGCTAATTTGGCAATGTTTCAGGGCGTAGGTTTTCATCGAGAGCTGTTTCATCTGGCTCGGTTTGGGTTGTCCCCTTGGCAATTGTTCAAATCTGCGACTTTGGACGCCTATAAATTTTTAGGGATTGATTGGCAAATCAAAGTCGGCGCGGATGCGCATTTTACATTACATGATCCGGCCATATTTACAGATATCGCCAAATCCACTGAAGTGCAACACGTGTACCTCTATGGGCGTTTAGTCGAGCGCGAGGCGTTATTAGAATACGCAAAACCAGGGTTCATTCAATACGCCAAGTTGCTTTTAGGGGTAGAACGATAAGATTGATTTTTAACTTTATAACAAGGCCCATTTTGGGCCTTGCTTTAGGTGATCATCAGTTTGCTCCTACAAGCATCGCCGTTGCTTGCCTCATGGCCTTAGACACTGTAAAACAGCAATTTAAACCTAAGTGGGGGGCGTGTTGATGGCTGGTTTCCAAGTCCAGCGATTGGATCACATCGTGCTTCGAGTGCGTCACTTCGAACGCAGCCTAGCGTTTTACCAGCAGGTGTTGGGATGCACCATCAGCCGTGAGCGGCCAGATTTAGGTCTGGTGCACTTGCGCCTTGGCGCGTCGATGCTGGATTTGATCCGTCTTGATGGCCCGCTAGGCTTGCGCGGTGGCGATGGTTTGCATCCGGACAATCATAATCTGGACCATCTATGCGTGCGCATCGAGCCGTTTGATGAGGTGTCGCTGTTGGCGTTTTTGGCCAGTCATCAAGTCGAAGTACTTGGGCCGGCCAGTATCAATTATGGCGCCGAAGGCGAGGGCTGGTCGGTGTACATCAAAGATCCCGACGGTAACGTGGTCGAGTTGAAAGGGCCGGCGCTAGCCCCTTCGTAAGGTCATTTTGAAACGGGCATGGTACGTAGCACGTCCACGGCTTGTGTCACTTGTTTTTGTGCCGAGCGATAGGCGATCTTAAACGAAATGGCATTGCAGTCTGGGTACTGACGGGTCCAATCGGCGAACTCTTTGTCGCTGATCTCTCGGATCTCCTCAGGTGTAAACAAGCGCTCAGCGTACTGCAAATAACTCGTGCCCACTTTGTCTTTCATCAACATGGTCATCTCCGCAATGTCGACGTCTGGCATGGCTAGCGCTTGGTCACAATGTTCACTGAGTTTGATAAACAGCCGGCGGTATAACTCAAAGGTCATCACCGATTGGTCAATCTGTTGTTGGTTGGCAGCTTTGGTGGTTGTTGTTTCTAAAGGAGCCGCGGTGGCGGCGGTGGAACTAACAATAACACTGAACAGCAACGCATAAACTCGCATAACAATACTCCAAGGACAATCTGCGGCAAGGGTCGCACGTCGTAGGGTGTTTGTCTACGCCAAGGCGAAGAACAGCAGGTCAAGTCTGTGCAATCTATGGCACAATGCGATTTTGCCGTTCATAGGAGCTTTGCATGACCATTTGGGTTGATGCCGACGCATGCCCCGTACCCATCCGAGAAATGCTGTGCCGCGCCGCCGAGCGCGCGCAAGTGTTGACGGTGTTTGTCGCCAATTCGCCACTGCGCTTGCCGCCATCGAAGTTTTTGCAAATGAAAACGGTGCCGCGTGGCTTTGATGTTGCCGACAATGAAATTGTCGCGCTGGTGCAAGCCGGCGATTTGGTGGTAACGCAAGATATTCCACTAGCGTTTGAAGTGATTGAAAAAGGTGCGCAAGCAGTCGGTCCACGCGGCGAAGCGCATGATAAAGACAACATCAAACAACGCTTAACCATGCGCGATTTTTTCGAAACATTACGCGCCAGCGGCGTTCAAACGTCAGGTCCTTCGGCGTTATCACCCGCCGATAAACAAAAGTTTGCAGCGATGCTCGATAAATACCTGCAGCAACGGCGCGGGTAAACTTTGATCTATCAAGCCTCGCACATGGGCGAGTCTGTTTGGGTTTTAAATTGCAGTAAAAGCTCCAGGGTACACATTGGCACTAAAGATTTGCCATTGCTGCTTTTGCTGATGGCAGATGTATAACGTGCGAAAATCAATGTTTGCCTCGGCGAGGAACACGCGCCACGCGACGTGCATGCATGCCTGTGTATCGCTGAGTGTGTTGATAGCGACAATCTGAAATTGCACCAGCGATACACCTAATTGCTGTAACTGCACGCAGTTGGCTGCGAACTTGGCGTGAAGCGAGTTGTAGTCTTGAAACACCTGTGTACCATCCGCATCGACAATAGCGCAGGGCAGGCGATACAACTTTGCGATCATGTTCGCATCTAATGCCAAAAATGCGGCGCTGTAGTCATTCAATAACGATGTAAGCGCCGTTGCGCTGGGATGTTGTTGCGGTAAGGGCTGCAAAAAACGGGGTCCTTCGAGTCTGTTGTAGCGATAGCCTTAGCAAAACTCGTTACAATTCAATGTTTGATAAATATTTCTCAAATGATAGCTTGATGTTAACTGCTGTGAAGGATTGTGTCTACCCAGGTGTTCTTACCTGATGTCGTGCAGCAAGTCTTTTAGCGGTGAGGTCGGTCTCGTTAAGCGAAGCTGTGTAACGTTGAACTGGCTAAGTTTTTAACTTTCGCAACATCAAGGACGTTTCCTATGAAGTTATCCGCAGTTTCAAGCCTAGTTTGCAGTACGCTGTTTTTTGCTGGCATGTTAAGTGCCACGCCAACCTCGCAGTCAGCCGATGATATTGAACAACAGATCGAGCATAGCCTTGAGGTGAATGATCCGAGTTTGCCTTGCAATATTTATCCAATATGCCCTGAATCACAACCAGAGCCTCCGGTGGAGGTGCAACAGATGAGTGATCCAATGCCTGGTCGTTGCAACGATTTTCCTATGTGCGACCCAATCTAGAGAGTCAGAACATTGGTTCCTATGGTGATCACCCATAAACAAAAAGCCCCGCAGTTGCGGGGCTTTTCTTTAAGAAACAGCTAATTAGTTTTTAGCAGCTTTCTTTTCTTTTTCTTTCGCGATAACCGCGTCAGCTACGTTTGATGGACATGGAGCGTAGTGGTCGAATTCCATAGAGAATTGGCCACGGCCTGATGTCATTGTACGCAGTGTAGAGATATAACCGAACATCTCTGACAGCGGCACTGTCGCCTTGATACGTACGCCAGTTGCGCCTGACTCTTGACCAGAGATCATACCGCGACGACGGTTCAAGTCACCGATCACGTCACCAACGTGGTCTTCTGGAGTGAAGACGTCGACTTTCATGATTGGTTCTAACAGTTGTGGACCAGCTTTTGGCA
>JACCDV010782807.1_pt1 | contig 12146 bp, 12 predicted proteins | sample 7446131 | NCBI WGS metagenome assembly JACCDV01 (sample SAMN15323448, study PRJNA562643) | freshwater metagenome | isolation source: river surface water | place: USA:Blue River Watershed | collected 2017-08-17
AAAAAAGCCTCTCACTTTCGTGAGAGGCTTTGTATCGAGGTCCCGAGCGGATTCGAACCGCTGTAGAAGCTTTTGCAGAGCTCTGCCTAGCCACTCGGCCACAGGACCCTTTTGGGACGCGAAAATAACGCAAAGAAGTTAATTATAAAAGAATTTTACCACTAATTCGAATTAAACGACATTTGTAGCCTAAAACATCCCTATGCAACAGCCTATTGGCGCTTCAGAATTAATAATTAACCCTAGAGGAGCAGTCTACCATTTAGACCTTCGCCCCGAGGAGATTGCAGATACCATTATTACCGTAGGTGATCCAGAGCGTGTAGCAAATGTCAGCAAATACTTTGATCGCATTGAGCACAAGTCAGCTCATAGAGAATTCATAACACATACAGGCTATATTGGTCAAAAACGTATATCGGTCATGAGTACAGGGATTGGACCAGACAATATAGACATTGCATTAAACGAAGTAGACGCTTTGGTAAATATTGATTTTGATACAAGATGTATTAAAGAAACAAAAAAGTCAGTTTCAGTTATACGTCTTGGCACATGTGGTTCTTTGCAAGGTGAAGTTGGAGTTGATCAATTGGTAGCTGGCACACATGGCTTAGGGGTAGATAATTTATTACACTTTTATCAGCCGAATAATAACGACGAGGAGTTGGCAATTTTGAGTGCTTTTGAACAACATACAAATATTCATGCGCACCATATAAAGCCTTATATCTCTAGTGCAAGTGCTGGTTTGTTAAAACATTTTACAGATGGATATAGTCATGGTATTACAGTAACTTGTCCGGGTTTTTATGGGCCTCAAGGTAGAATCTTAAGACTGCCTTTAAAGATGCCAAACTTAGTAGATCAAATGACGAGTTTCCGATTTGGCAACCACCACATTGCTAATTTCGAAATGGAGACAAGTGCTATATATGGCTTATGTAATTTATTAGGACACCAATGTTTAAGTATCAATGTCATAGTTGCAAATCGAGTTAAGAAAGAATTTAGCAAGGATGGTGCAAAGGCAGTTGATCACATGATTCAAAAAAGCTTGGGCATCATTGCCACTATTTAAAATGAACCTTAGAATGAATATCCAATTTTCAAAATACCAAGGTACGGGGAACGACTTTGTTATTATCGACAATAGAGATGGAAGTATTTCACTGTCGAATGAACAAATTGCCTTTTTATGTGACCGAAGATTTGGTGTGGGTGGAGATGGATTAATGTTATTAGGCACTGCTACAGGATATGATTTCTCTATGACTTATTACAATGCAGATGGAACAGAAGGTACCATGTGCGGCAATGGTGGAAGGTGCTTGGTCCAATTTGCACACGATAATGGAATTGTAAAAGACAACTATTTATTTATTGCAATTGACGGACCACACGAAGCAACCATCAGCAATAATGGTTGGGTGAATTTAAAAATGACGGATGTGCATTCAGTAGAGACAGGGGATGATTTTTTTGTTACCAACACTGGCTCACCTCATTATATAAAATTAGTAGAAGGCGTTGAAAAACTAGATGTTTTTAACGAAGGGAAAGCTATAAGAAATAATGATCGATTTAAGACAGCTGGCATCAATGTAAACTTTGTTGAATTTCAGAAAGATCATTTATATGTCCGCACCTATGAAAGAGGTGTAGAAAATGAAACTTACAGTTGTGGGACAGGGGTTACTGCAGCAGCCTTGACAACCCACTTGCATAAAACAGGCGAACATACTGTTTCAATCAAAACTTTAGGTGGTGCATTAGCTGTTCGTTTTAATAATTTAGGTGGTGGTCATTTTAATCACATTTGGTTACAAGGGCCAGGTACTTTTGTTTACAAAGCTGGCATCCATTTAAAATAATTTTACAATGGCATTATTCAATGTACGTGTTTACGGCATCTTATTGGACGAAGAAAAAAGACTTTTAGTAAGTGACGAATTCATTAGAGGAAATTATATCACAAAATTGCCAGGTGGTGGACTAGAGATTGGAGAAGGGACTAGAGATGGTTTGGCTAGAGAATTCATGGAAGAAGCGAATATTGCTGTCAATGTTGGAGATCATTTTTATACAACTGATTTTTACCAGATTTCTGCTTTTAATAATAAAGATCAAATTATTTCTATCTATTATTTAGTGCATACTCCAGATACAAGCTTGATTAATGCAAAAGAAAAAGCATTTGATTTTTTACCAGAAGAAGTGGCAGATAAAAACGGTACAGCAGAACACCTAAGATGGATACCTTTTCATGAGCTTAGCGAGGATTCAATGACCTTACCCATAGACAAAGTCGTAGTTAAAATGCTAGTAGATTTGTTTGCGGAATAAAATCAAACTTCTTTAAGATTAAATGCCTGCCTCTGCGCCCATCGCTTCCAATTTCATTTTGTTAGCAGTTTCAGCACCTACATAATTTTCGATTCGGTTTCGCATCAAATGTATCAAAGGCGTTAAAAAAATCGCCATTGTAAACTTATACATATAATTCACAACACCTACTGCTAAAACGGTTGACCAAGACCAGCCATTGCCAATTTTAAATGCAATAATTAATACCACAAAACTATCTACCAATTGAGAGATCACCGTTGAGCCAGTCGACCTAAGCCAAATCATCTTATCACCGGTTCGTTTTTTAATTTGATGAAACACGGTTACGTCAATTAACTGACTCACCATAAAAGCAATAATACTTCCAATAATAATCCACATGCCCTGACCAAAAATAGCTTCAAAAGCCAACTGCATACTAGGAACCCCATTTTGCATTTTGGATGCTACCCAAAAACTTGCTGGTGCTGCAGACATTGCTAGATAAAACATAATGAACGCATAACTAATTAAAGCCACTGCGATCAAGCTAATTCTTCTCACCGCTTTTGGTCCATAATATTCATTCACAATATCCGTAATCACAAACTCCAAGGGCCATAACAATACACCACAGGTTAAATTAAATGCCAAACCAGACTCCCCAAACAAAGTCATATTCAAAGGCTGAAAACCGAATACAGACTCAAGTGAAAAAATCTTCCCTCCTATACATTCTGCAATCAAGGCGTTTGCAACGAAAAATGCAGTGATGCCTAAGAATAGTTTAGTGGGTTTATCTTTAAGAATTTGATGGATCATGGTAAAATTTAAATAAATAAAAGGGCAATCTGCAACAATAACATACTAAGGTTAAAGATTGTTTGCCATTGGGGTAAATTAGTTTGCTTTTTTTGAATTGCAAACACGACAAATGCAAGTATAAAAACTAAATTGGCAAGAGGCGCTAATTCAAGCCCCATGACCGCAATAAACTGTGCGATATCTCTGGGTATTTTGAGCCAGGTTACAAATAAAAATATCGTTGAAAAGATATAAACTAGGTTAGCAATAACGGCCAGTTTGGACAAAAAGGTCAAAGGAAATCGACGTGCCATGGATGTTGATATTTTGAAGTCATTAAAAGTACAAAAAAGCCTATTTAGTTGTAGGTTTGTTTTACAATAAAAACCTATGTCTAAAAACATCTTTAAGTCCTTATTACCCCATATTTTAGCCATTTTCGTATTTGCTATCGTCGCAATTATCTATTGCAGACCCGCTTTGGATGGTCAAGTTTTACAACAATCTGACGTAACGCAATGGAAAGGTATGGCGCAAGATGCCTTAAATTATAAAGCACAATATGGCATTACCCCATTATGGACCAATAGTATGTTTGGCGGTATGCCTACTTTCCAAATTACAGGTATTCCGGTAAGCCCATATTCAATCGGGGCATTAGACGGTATTTTTACTTTGTATTTAGCTGAGCCAGTTGGTTTATTTTTTCTGGCTAGTATCTGTTTTTATTTCTTAGCACAGGTGCTTGGATTTTCAACGTTAATTGGCATCATTGGCGGATTGGCTTATAGCTATGCAACCTATAACCCTATCATTGTTGTGGTGGGTCATATGACTAAAATGCATGCCATCGCTTACCTACCCTTCTTTATCGGAGCCATTTTATTGATCTTTCAAAAGAAATATTATTTAGGTGCCATTTGTACTGCAATTGCAACTGCCTTATTTGTTCAAGCGAATCACCTTCAAATAAACTATTACGGTTTAATCATCGTTATAGGCATGTCTCTTTATTACCTTATTCTGTGGATCAAGGCAAAAGACTACACCCATATTCTTAAAACATTTGGATTCAGTTTAGCTGCCGGTATATTAGGCCTAGCTGTAAACGCCATCATGTTAATGAGTACTGCTGAATACGGTAAAGCTTCAATTAGAGGTGGAAGTGCATTAGCCACTAAGGATAGTAAGATCACCAATACAGGATTAAATAAAGACTATGCCTTAAGTTATAGTATGTTTTTATCTGAGCCATTGGTGATGATGTTCCCTCATATTTATGGCGCATCTAGTGATCCTAATTTAGTTGACCCAGAAAAATCAAAAGCAATTGAAGTGTTGCAACAAATGCAGCCTGAAGTGGGACAACAACTTCAATCATTTTTACAATTTTATTGGGGCGGCATTGGATTCACAGCTGGGCCTCCATATGTTGGTATTATTATTTGCTTATTTGCTTGTATCGGTTTTGGTAGCAAACAAAATCCAAATAGATGGTGGATGGGCGCAGTAATTGTATTATCTGTATTACTTGCAGCTGGATCTTACTTTGAAACCTTTAACTTATTTATACTAGAGCATTTGCCATTGTATAACAAGTTCCGTGCGCCGAGTATGATTATTGTCGTGCCCACATTATTAATTGGTGTATTAGCAATGTATGGCATGAATGCGACCTTGAAAGCAACGAATTTCAAAAGCTTTTTAGAGGAACATAAGATTGGATGGATTACACTAGGTTTAATCTTTTTTGCAGTATTGGCGTTGTATTTTAAATCTGATTTTAAATCAGAAAGTGAAAAACAATTGATGAGTCAGATTATGCAAATTCAAGATCCAAATCAAAAAGCAGCATTTGAAACACCTGCTCGAGATATGGTCAATGCGATTGCAGAAGACCGTAAAGGATTCATAGAATCTGACTTAACAAGGTCATTTATATTTATTGGTATCGCCTTCTTATTGATCTTCTTGTATATCAAAAAAACAATCCAAGAAACCATCTTTATTGTTGGCATTGGTCTCTTATCATTAGTAGACCTCTTCCAAATCAATGTGCAATACCTTAGGCCAAGTCAATATGTAGAGGCAACTGAAAATGAAAATGTTTTCGCCTTAACGCCATTAGACAATGCTTTATTAAAAGATAAAACCAATTACCGCATTATTGATTTAAGACGCGGTGTTCAAAATGCATTTAACGAAGGTGCGATCATGGCCTACCACCATAAATTAGTTGGTGGATACAATCCAGCAAAATTGAGCATCTACCAAGACCTAATCGAAAACCAATGGTATAAGTTCCCAAATTGCCTACCTACCTTGAACATGATGAATACGAAATACATCATCACTGGCAATATGGCTTCCGACACGATTGCAAATCCAGATGCATTAGGAAATGCTTGGTTTGTAAAAGGCATACAATATAAAAATGGACCAAGAGCGGTGATGGATCATCTAAGCTTCTTTAATCCAAAAGATACCGCTGTCATAGAGGAGCAAGATAAGATTGATGCTTTATCTGGCTTGCAGGTAGACAGCAATGCGACTATTCAACTAATAGACAATCAAAATGATATTATCAACTATACAGCCAAGACCAATGCAAAGCAATTGGCCGTATTTAGTGAAATCTATTATCGTGATGGTTGGAAAGCATACATCGATGAGCAAGAAACACCGATTGTTAAAGTGAACTATGTTTTAAGAGGCGTCGTTGTACCAGCTGGTGATCATAAAATCAAATTTGAATTCAAGCCTGCTTCAGTGACTAGGGCTAAACAAATTGCCGGTGTTGCGTCTATTTTACTATGGTTGGCTTTGTTTGCTTTTATTGGTATGACCATCAAACAATTTATTGACAAGCAAAAAGCTGCTTTATAATGATTGTATCTGTTGTTATCTGTAGCTATAACCGTGCAGCCTATATTGGTGCTGCATTAGATAGTTTATACCAACAAACTGCTTCTAAGCAAGACTTTGAAGTAATAGTAGTGGACAATAATTCAACAGATGGCACGGAACAAGTATTTACACAATGGCGCGCAGCCAATACAGAGGGTCATTTTTATTATACCACAGAAACCAATCAGGGCGCTTCCTATGCAAGGAATAAAGGCGCGCAATTAGCAAAAGCCGATTGGTTGTGTTTCATGGACGACGACGCTGTTGCAACGCCAGATTATATCAACAATATTATCCTTCATACTAAAACAAATCCGAATGCACTTGGATTTGGAGGAAAGATCATCCCCAAGTATATCCCTGCAGAACCTAAATGGATGAGTTATTATGTATCCTCTTTAGTGGGCAATTTTGATTACGCTCCTACTGCATGTGCTTTTGAAAATGGCAAATACCCACTTGAATCGAATATGATTGTAAAAAAATCTGTCTTTGATATTGTTGGTGGATTCAATGTGGCAATACCTGGCGTGGTGGGGACCTTAAGAATTGGAGGTGAAGGAAAAGAATTGTTTTATAAAATCATTGCGCTAGGTGAAAAAATATATTACGACCCAAGCTTATTGGTTTACCATGTTGTTGAAGTGGAAAAATTAACGCCTGCCTATATGTATAGGGTGGCAAGTGGTATTGGCAGAGGAGAAAGAGCAAGAACAAAAGCAATTTCACAAAAAGCATATCTACTAAAAATCGTGGAATACCTTTTTAAATTAGGTGCATCCATCCTTCTTGGAATTAAATATGCATTACAAATGACCCCTGCGAAATTCTGGCCAATTATTCAATTTAGAATTGACGCACTCAAAGGTTTATTGAACAAATAAGTTTCACAGATCCACCAAGTGAAAATCGGACTTTACAAATACTAAATGTATTTGTAAAAATGGGCTTTACGCGCAATGATGATGGGTGCGATGAGCCATAACTCTATTACATTTTTTGTAAAGCCCCACCAAGGCTTCAAGATATTTATAGGATTCTTTCCACTGAATATAGTATCAAGCATTCCTATGATCAGGTAAAATGGTATCGTCCAAGTGTAATTGAGTAATTGAATCAAAAACCAGATAACCCCATATTGTTTTCTTATTCTTAAGTGATTAGAGACCATCAACTGAAGGCCTTTTTTATCCGTCAAATTGGTATAAGAATTATCTTCAGAATTGGATGCTTCCTGAATGGAATGCCCAATCAAATGAACAATACTTCTGTTGCCAAAAACCGCCATCTTCCCAAATTTACCAAGTCTTGCACACCATTCTACCTCCTCCGCATATAAAAAGAATTCAGGGTCAAGCATACCCGCTTTTTGAATTGCATCACGCTTGACCATTAAAAAAGCCCCACTAATCCAATCAACTTCGGTATAAGTAGAAGCTTGAATAATGGAAGGTTTTTCATTTATAAAAACAGAGGCCAAGTTTTTAATACAAGCACCCCAATAAGGCAAGGGCAATAAATGATTCAGTCCTCCAACCATGAAATTACTAGCAGAGAATTGTGGCTGGCCATCCAAGTGCACCAGTTGAACCCCAGCAGCCACTAAATTGGATTGCATCAATTCATTGGCTGTAGCTAAAACTACACCAGGTTTTAATAAAGTATCAGGATTGAGTAATAATACCAATTCACCTTTAGCTAATTCAATCCCTTTGTTATTGGCTCTAGCAAATCCAGCATTGTATTCCATGTCAACCCATTGAACCATGGGAAATGAAGATGTGATTAAATTCTTGTCAGAAGCACTACTACTGTTATCCACAATAATCCATTCTATTTTATCCAAGTCAAATAAGTCTAATTCTGCAGATTGTAAACAATCTAACAAAACTGCACCTGAATTGTAATTAACGATAATGATGGATAACAACATAAATTTGCTTTGAAATCAAAATAAAGATAAGATATATTTGCAACCATATCTAAAGCACATGCTAGTTACAACCATAAAAACAGAAAGGGATGCCAACAACTTTGATCTATTAAGGATCTTATTTGCTTGGTTTGTGATTATATCTCATTCCTATGTGTTAAATGGTGTAGGCGAATCTGACCCCTTAGGTCAATTGACTTCCGATTACTTAATTCTATCATTTATTGGTGTAAAAGGCTTCTTTGTTATTAGCGGTTATTTGATCTTACAGAGCCTAACAAGGAGCAAAACAATACTTGACTACTTAATCAAACGAATTTTACGCATTTTCCCAGGTCTAATAGTTGTTTTGATTGCAACCATTTTTGTGGTATATTTTTTATACCCTACAACTGATTTACCCTATTTATTGAATCCAGACATTTACAAATATTTCATCGGTAACGTTTTACTTTTTACCCCACATTTTTTTATTCCTGGGGTATTTGAACAATTGCCTTCAAAAGCAATCAATGGCTCATTATGGACCATTGAATTTGAATTCTTTTTTTACATTGTACTTCTTTTGCTTTTCCCAATAAAGAAAAATATAAAAGCACTTAGATGGTCTTTATTGGCATTAATGGCTTTGTTTACAATAGGTAATTTATACTACCCTAGTGCATTACAAGCTATCAAAAAACCAATACCCTTAGACTTAGTCTTTGATTTAGGCATCTACTTTATTACTGGCTCTTTTTTAGCATTGGTTGACTGGGAAAAATGGGCCCAAAGCAAATATCTATTCTTGCTATCTGTCCTAGTTTTAATAGGCATGATCGTTTTAAAAATTGATAGGGCTTGGTTGTTCACTTGCCTTCCATTTGCCATACTATATATTGGAAAGATGAAATCGAAGGCCGCAAATTGGGTGCATCAAAAATTGGGCGATCCTTCTTATGGGATCTACTTGTATGCTTTTCCTATTCAACAACTTATTGTTTATTACTGCAAGCCAAGCACATTGGAACTATTCATCTATTCGAGCGTTGGCGCTTTCGCATTTGGAATTTTATCCTGGAAATGGATAGAAAAGAAAGCTTTGACTTTAAAACGTTTTATAAAATAAACGTTAATCCTGCGGCTTAAAAATATAATTCAAAGTCATTAAGAACTTAGAGATGGGGCCGAATTTTAACAACCCCATTGGGCATCTTTTTTCCCAATTTAATTGATGTAAAATAACAGGTAAGATTTGTTCCTTTTGCACGCCCATCTTTATTAAATCAGCCTCAGATCGGATATTATAATTGCGTAGTAATCTCCAGTAATAATCATAAATCAAAATATCAGAAAAAGCTTTATTACCAAGCTTAAAAGCAAAGTGGATATTTTCTTTTACAATCACATCCTCATTATTTCTGCAAAATACTGTGGTTTGATCCTCATGTAAACCAATACTTACCAGATGTTGATCTAGATAAACATAAGAATGCCCGGCTTCTAATAATTGTACATAATAATCTACATCAACGAGCCAGATATAATTTTCGTCATATCGAATTGGGATCGATTTTTTTAACATCACATTACTTGGTGGACCAATCACATTCGCTCTAAGAATATGATGTGGCTTTTGAGTCATATTCCCAAGTAAACTTTTAATGGCTTGTAGGTTAATTACTTCCCCGTCTGGTTGAATTGCCGTGTTCTTGCAAAAAACAAAACCAGCTTCTGGATGAGATCTAAATGAGGCGATATAAATTTCTAAGGCACTTGAATCATGCAACCAATCATCCTGATGTAAAAGCATCACATAATCTCCTGTTGCCTTGTCTAGGGCGTTGTTCCAATTAATTGGACTTTTTAAGGCCGGCTGATTGTGATAATATTTAATATCCAGTTCAGAAATATAAGGCTGAATCGCTATTTTTATATCCTCGTTAGGTGAATCGTCAGAAATGACCACTTCAACCTCTTTATACGTTTGTTTTAAAATAGACTGAATGGCACGCACCACATATTCAGGCTTTTTATAAGCAGGTATACAAATAGAAATGCGAGGACCAGTCATTAAATAGCAATTATGTTCGTTACAAATATACTACAGGGGATCCGAAAAAAACTAACCGAATCAAATGTCAAACCAAGATTCCAAAAAATTTCATGGATCAAGAAACGTATTATAAAACACCAGAACGACCAATTGGTTAAATCCATTGAATTCGAGCAATTTAAAGTGTTCTATAAACGACCTTATGAATTAATTAAAACATACGAGGAACTTTTTTTAGAGGAGATCTACAGATTTGAAACAAAAAATTCCAATCCAATTATTATTGATTGTGGTGCCAATATTGGATTAAGCAGTATCTACTTTAAAGTACTTTATCCAAAAGCAACTTTACATGCGTTTGAACCAGACCAAGTGTTATTTAATTTATTAAAACAAAATATAGAAGTCAACGGATTCAAGGATGCCCATTTACACCAGGAAGCAGTTTGGATTGAGGATGCCACACTTTCATTTTCGAACAAAGGGTCAGAAGGTAGTCATATTGACTTGACCAATCAAAGTGACCATAAAGTCAAAGCTATCAAACTAGAGAAATTCTTAGCTCAGTTCGATCATATAGATTTTTTGAAGATGGATATTGAAGGTGCAGAATTTCAAGTAGTAGCAGATTGTTTAAATGGTCTAAAAAAGGTAGACAATTTCTTTTTGGAATACCATGGCAAAGTGGGGCAAACAAAAGAGCTATATACCTTATTACAACAAGTTGAATCTATTGGATTCAACGTATATATTAAAATGGCAGCAGATCAATTATCAAGTCCATTTTACCAAAAACAAACAGGCACACCATACGATGTGCAATTAAACATCTTCTGTTATAAACAAATCCATTAGATTGCAATATGATTAGTGTTATCATACCCTGTTTTAATGATGGCAAGTATTTGCCAGAAACGATTAGCAAGCTAAAAATGCAATCTACTCCTGCAGACGAGATCATCATTGTAAATGATGGATCAACTGATACAGAGACCATCGAGCTGCTAGTTCAAATGGAGCAAGATCCATTGATAAAAGTGTTGCATAAGGAAAATGGCAGAATGTCTGCTGCAAGAAACTATGGTGTAGCACATGCAAAAGGAGATGTTATTGTAGCACTTGACGCAGATGATTTTTTTGATCCTAGCTTTTTTGAAAAAGGGCTGAAAGTGTTACAAGATGAACCAAACACAGGAGTTGTAACAAGCTATATTCAATACTTTGGAAACAAAACGGGTAAGGCAAAGCCAAGAGGCGGCAATGCATTCAACTTCTTATTTTCTAATCAATGCCCTGCATGTGCGATGGTGCGTCGTTCGGCATGGGACCAAATTGGAGGATACGACGAGTCGATGAAACTAGGCTACGAGGATTGGGAATTTTATATCCGCATGACAAAAGCGAAATGGGCCGTGCATTTGATTCCCGAATTTCTATTACATTATAGACAAACCAATAAGTCTACTTTAGCCAATGATACCCATCCAAATAGAAAGCAGATCATTCAATATATCATTGAGAAGCATAAAGACTGGTATGCAGAATGTCTTAGCACATTGATAGACCAAAAAGAAGTGCTTTATACCGAATCCCGCATCTCCTTTCAAAATATCTGGAAAATGCTAAAAAACAGGTTGACTAAGAAATATAACTAGACTGACCTGCTAATTAAAGATTTCAATCAATCGAAAAGGCCTGCTTAGGCTTATTTACAATATATTTGTAGCATGGGTATTATCCAAAAACAAGGTATTAAGTCTTCTATCTTTATCATGATTGGGTTCGTGATAGGTGCAGTGAACTTACTTGTTTTGTTCCCTTTGTTTTTTTCAAAAAATGACCAGGGTTTAATTAGAGCCATGATTGATATTGGTGCTACCCTTTCTGTTTTTTGCACATTAGGTACTTTGCCAGTCGTGTATAAATTTTTCCCTTTTTATAACCATTACTTAGGGCCAAAGAAAAACGAACTCCCATTTTTAACTTTAATCATCAACCTGATAGGTTTTGGATTGTTAATGTGGATTGGTTGGCTGAATAAAGATTTCATCATTCGTAATTTAGGCAAATCTCCAAGCCTAGCCAGTTATTTTAACTACGTCTATCCTTACACTTTCTTTTTAATGATTTTTTATTGGT
>JACCDV010349993.1_pt1 | contig 12144 bp, 9 predicted proteins | sample 7446131 | NCBI WGS metagenome assembly JACCDV01 (sample SAMN15323448, study PRJNA562643) | freshwater metagenome | isolation source: river surface water | place: USA:Blue River Watershed | collected 2017-08-17
ACTGCATGTGGTTTAGCCTTGGGTCGCAAACTGACTCGTAGCGCTGCTCCAAAGTCGCTTCATCGATCTGCTCGGAGCCTCCCAGACACTCTGCAACGTCGTCACCGGTGAGTTCAACGTGCAATCCACCTGGGTGGGTGCCAGTGTGTCTATGAACCTCAAAGAAGCCCATGACCTCGTCCATGACATCATCGAATCTTCTCGACTTGTAACCATTCTTAGTGGTTATGCCATTGCCGTGCATGGGGTCAGTGATCCAAAGTGGCTTAGCGCCAGCATCGCGCACAGCTTCAACCAGCGGTGGCAGTGCCTCTCGAATCTTGCCAGCACCCATTCTGCTAATCAGGGTCAGGCGCCCAGGCTCTCTATTTGGATCCAGCTTGTCAATTAGTCGCAGAACATCATCTTTACTTGTCGAAGGCCCGAGCTTCACGCCAATTGGATTTCTAACCTTCGAGAAAAAGTCAACGTGAGCGCCATCAAGCTGGCGAGTTCTCTCCCCAATCCAGATGAAATGCCCGCTTGTCACATAAGGAGTGTTGGTTCTCGAGTCGATTCGAGTGAGTGGACGCTCGTAGTCAAACAGCAGGCCCTCGTGAGAAACGAAGAACTCCGTTGAGCGAAGCTCAGCTGAATCTACTCCGCAAGCTTCCATGAATCGCATCGCGCGATCAATGTCACCAGCGATTGACTCATAACGTTTGTTAGCTGGATTATCGGTGAATCCCTTGTTCCAGGCATGCACCTCACGCAAGTCGGCAAAGCCTCCGGTTGTGAAGGCTCGGATCAGGTTCAAGGTGCTGGCTGATGTGTGATAAGCCTGTAGCAAACGCTTTGGATCATGCGCTCTAGCTGCCTCGGTAAATTCATAGCCATTTACCGCATCGCCGCGGTAGGCAAGAAGTGTTTGGTCTCCCCTGGTTTCGGATTCACTCGAGCGTGGCTTGGCAAACTGTCCTGCCATTCGTCCCATTTTGATAACCGTAAGAGAAGGGCCATACATCAAAACATCTGCTATCTGCAACACAGTCTTGATCCGATTGCGGATACGGTCCGCAGTTGCATCAACGAAAGTTTCCGCGCAATCGCCGCCTTGCAATAGGAATGCATTTCCGGCAGCGGCATCGGCAAGGCGAGAACGCAAGGTGTCGACCTCACCGGCAAAGACCAGCGGTGGCAACTTAGAGAGTTCATCCGTTACAGACTTGAGCACTTCAGCATCAGGCCAGGTTGGCTGCTGCTTTGCTTCCAGCTTGCGGAAGTTATCTAGTCCAAAGTCCTGCAAAATTTCCTCTTAGTCTTCAAGTCTTGCCATGCGATTGCGAATGGTTGATGCGTATACGTCTTCATATCTTTGCCCAGAAAGCTCTTTAATGCGATAGACAATCTGGTCCGTTACAGCCCTCAGCACAGCCCGCTCGCCTTCCATTCCGGCAAACCGAGAAAAATCCAGTGCCGGGCCGAACTTCACTCCGACTCGATGAATCTTTGGATACTTCGCTCCCAGCGGCTGAACCTTGTCGGTGTCAATCATGGCAACCGGAACAACTGGCACCCTCGCCTCCAAAATCATGCGAGCAATTCCGGTTCTTCCGCGGTAAAGCTTGCCGTCAGGCGAGCGTGTTCCCTCCGGGTAAATGCCAAGAAGCAATTGTCTTTCGAGAACACCCAGGCCTGTATTGAGAGAATCTTCTGATGCTTTACCACCACTTCTGTCGATCGGGAGCTGGCCAGTTGACTTAAAGAACCAGCGAATTACAGCGCCCTTGAAGCCTTTCCCCGTGAAGTAATCACTCTTGGCCAAGAATGTGACGGGTCTTCTGACTTTTAGCGGAAGAAAAATTGAATCGACAAACGATAAGTGATTGGACGCGAGCACAGCTCCGCCTTTGCGAGGAACGTTCTCGCTTCCTCGAACCCAGGGCCTGAAAAGTAAATTCAGAATGGGTCCAAGAACTATGTTTTTGAGAATCAGATAAGTCAAAATTCCTCCAGGCCCTAAAGTTTAGCCGCTGATTCGCGTGCCAATTCAGCAGCCCCGATTACGCCTGCATGGTTGGAGAATTCAGCAATTAGGACCTGCGCCTCTGGCCTAAAACCGGCGGCAGGCAATTGCTTTTTCAGTCCCTCTCGCAGCGGCTTGAGAAGGTGGTCTCCAAGTTCGGATAATCCGCCCCCAATCACAAAGACCTCGGGATCCAACACTGCAACCAAACTCGCCATTGCAGAGGCCAAATACTCGGCTGTGTTTCTAACCAGTAGCTGAGCTCCTTCATCGCCTTCTATGACAGCTTGGTAAGCCTGATGTCCAGTTAGATCTCCAGTTTGCTTTTTGAGTTCTTTCAGTCGCGCCCCAAGTGGATTGTCGGAGTCGGCTAATTCAGCCGCTGATCTGAGAAGTGCTGTGCCGGATGCATACTGTTCAAGGCATCCTTTGCGTCCGCACCCACATGGCAACCCATTTTGCACAACCGTTATATGGCCAAGCTCGGCTCCGATTCCGAAGCCGCCGCGCAGCAAGGCGCCATTTTCCACCACGGCTCCGCCCACGCCGGTGCCTAGAGTGAGCATCGTCATGCTACGGAAATTCTTACCCGCACCAAATCTGAATTCTGCCCAGCCTGCGGCATTGGCATCGTTCTCAATAATTACCGGTCTGCCAATTTGGTTGCTTATTCTTTGCTGCAAAGGTTCATTTCGCCAATTTAGATTTGGAGCGTAGAGAACCTTTGTTCGCTCAAGGTTCATAAATCCAGCAGCGGCGACACCGATTGCCGCGACCTCTCCAACCTCCGAGATGACTTCGTCAATTAGGTTGCAGACTGTGTTGATCATTTGATCTGGATTCTGGGCGGGCGATGCAACGCGTCTCTCGGCAACGACCTCTCCGGAGGGGTCTACTGCCCCTGCCAGGATTTTGGTTCCGCCAATATCGACCCCAAGGCTTAGCAAGTGACCTCTCCCAAATAGCTCAGAACCACAAATTTTAGGCCCTATTCGGGCCTTTGGAGAATGACCCCTAAAACCAGGAACAAAAGCCCCCAACGGGCAGGGTTTAGCAATAAAGTTTTAGACACCTTAGGGAGGAAGAACAATGGAGTCCTACGACGTACCGCTACGGGTCGAATCTAACCCACGTGAAAATACAACTGACATTTTGTTGGAGCGAGTAAAAAAGAATCCAAACCACGCTCTATTTAGCCGTAAAAATCTAGACGGATCCTGGCGAGATGTGACCTCAGCCGACTTCTTGTCTGAAGTTCAATCACTGGCAAAAGGTCTGATCGCCAGTGGAATTAAGCCCGGTGATGCAGTTGCCCTAATGTCCCGCACACGCTACGAGTGGACCATGATTGATTTCGCAGTTTGGTTTGCCGGTGGCGTGGTGGTGCCCATCTATGAGACTTCCTCCCCGCAACAAATTCAATGGATCCTCTCTGATTCCGATGCTGTTGCGGTCTTTATTGAAAATGATGACCACCTCCAAAGAGTCGAGGCTGTGAAGAGTAATTGCCCGAGGCTAAAGCAGATTTGGCGCATTGATTCAAAGGACTTTTCCGATCTTCACCAGCTAGGCGAAAAGGTGTCCGATGCAGATTTAGATTCTGCACGTGCCAGCGCCGAGGCCAAGGATTTAGCCACCATCGTGTACACCTCAGGCACCACTGGTAACCCAAAGGGTTGCGAGCTCACACACAAAAGCTTTGTGGACCACTGTAAGAACGCGGCCGCTGAGATCCCAGAAATTGCCAACGAATTCCAGCACTCATTGATCTTCGTGCCACTCGCTCACATTCTTGGTCGCTATGTATCAGTAATTTGTATTTACGCTGGAATTCGAGTCGGTCACCTTCCAGACACGAAGCTGGTTGCGGCAGAATTGCCAATCTTCCAGCCAACATTCCTGTTGGCAGTTCCAAGAGTGTTCGAGAAGGTTTACAACAATGCCGAATTGAAAGCTGAAGCCGGCGGTAAAGGAAAGATCTTTAGAGCTGCTGCCCAGGCTGCAATTGATTACTCACGTGGACTAGATGACCCGAAGGGTCCTTCCATTGCTGTGAAGCTCAAGCACAAGGTGTTTGACAAATTGGTTTACGGCAAACTCCGCGCTGCCATGGGCGGCAAGGTGCGCTACGCAATCTCCGGCGGTGCCCCGCTCGGAGAACGCTTGGGCCACTTTTTCAGAGGTATTGGCTTAATTGTTTTGGAAGGCTATGGCCTAACTGAAACAGCCGCAGCCGCTGTCATTGGAAGAGTTAGTTGGCAAAAGATCGGCAAGGTTGGAAGAGCTCTGCCTGGAACAGGCATCAAGATTGCCCCGGACGGCGAAATCTGGTTGCGCGGTATCAACATCATGCGTGGCTACTGGCGAAATGAGGCCGCCACGCGAGAAGCCTTTGTCGAGGATTGGTTCAGAAGTGGCGACATCGGTGAACTGGATGAAGATGGCTTCCTAACAATCACTGGTCGAAAGAAGGAATTGATTGTGACTGCCGGTGGTAAGAATGTGGCTCCCGCACCAATAGAAGACCCTCTTCGCGCTCACCCGCTAATTGGTCAGGTAGTCGTTATTGGCGACGCGAAACCGTTTATTGGTGCACTAATTTCACTGGACCCTGAAATGGTGCCGGTTTGGAGCGAACAAAATGGCATCACCGAGAAACTCACTCTCGCTGAAGCAACTAAGAATCCAGCCATTCGGGCAGAGATTCAGAAGGCTGTTGATGAAGTGAACCAGCGCTTTTCAAATGCGGAGCAAATCAAGGAGTTTGAGATCTTGGATGTTGAGCTAACGGAGGCATCTGGTCACCTGACGCCTTCACTGAAGATCAAGCGTGCTCAGGTTCTGAAAGACTTCGCAATTCACGTCGACCGAATCTACGCTAACGCCTGAACCACGGCTGTTCCCTGAGCGAGCGAAGCGCAAGCTTTCGCTCCTCAGGGTTTAGTTTTTCTATGTAGACAATTCCTTGCAAGTGGTCGCACTCGTGTTGCAGAACCTGCGCCAGCAGTCCCTCTCCCTCAAGCTCGATGGTTTCACCATCTAATTGAAGTCCTCGAACTTTGGCTTTTGAGTATCGGGGGGTTTTATGCCATAGACCAGGCAGAGACAGGCAGCCCTCATCCAGTTCAACCAGTTCGCCACCCAGTTCAACTATTTCCGGATTTATCAGATAGCCAGCTTTGCCGTCCACAAAATATGCGAATGCAGCCAACCCAATGCCAATTTGATTAGCCGCAACACCGGCGCGACCGGGTTGGGAGGTTGTTTCGATGAGGTCGTTGACCAGGTCTTTCACCCGAGCAGGATAATCGACCTTGTCACAAACTGTTTTGAGAATTGGATCTCCAAACAGCCGGATTTCTCTTACGCTCAAGCCACCAAACCGTCAACCACTAATGCAGCGAGATCGCGTGCGGCTTGCTTGGTAGCGGGGTGAAGTTTGTCGAACTGCACAGCAGCACCCGCTGCCAGCATTGGGTCATAAGGAATTCTCACTACCGCTCGCACGCGAGTCTTGAAGTGATTCTCAATTTCATCAAGCTTCACAAGCTGTGTGCCGTAGGTAGCAGTGTTTAGAGCAACCACCGAATTCTTTACCAGCTCACCAAACCCATTTGATTCAAGCCAAGTGAGCGTCTCGCTGGCCAGCTTTGCCTCATCAATGCTGCCGCCCGATACAACTACCAGTCCGTTTGCTCGCAGCAAGATAGCGCGCATAACGCTGTGGACAATGCCAGTACCACAGTCGGTAAGACAGATGCTGTAGTAGCGAGAAGCAATGTCAGCAACAACGTTGTAATCACCCTCGTTGAATGCCTCCGAGAGCATTGGGTCGGTGTCAGAAGCCAAAACGTCAAGTCGTGTGCGATCGCGTGAAACAAAGTCGCTGAATACAGTGAAGCTATTAATTCCTCCTGCTCGGCGAACCACATCGCGAACTGTTCGGTCGCTCTTTTGTTCGACTCGCTCGGCCAGGGTTCCGCGATCTGGGTTGGCATCGATAGCCAAGACTCTGTCCTCGCGAACAAGCGACATCGCCATTCCAATCAAGGTAGTGACCGTGGTCTTACCCACTCCACCCTTGCGGGTCAGTACTGGAACAAACTTGGTTTCACCTCGCAGATCCGACATGATGCGAGCGTCTAGTGCGCGACGAGCTCTAACTTTCTTGTTATCACCCGGATTGATGCGACCAAAAGTGATGCGATAAACCAGTCTTCGCCAAAATGTCTCTGGCAACACAAGAGGTCTCGCCTCGTCTTTCAGAAGACGATCGGCTGTCAACATGCTCGCAGGTTCAGCCTCTTCGAAAATATTTGGGCTAACTGGCACAGCTTCGGTCTGAGCAACGATTTGGGTAAGTTCGGTTGGCTCCGGATCTAGTTCAAGATCAGCGAAGTTGGTCTTTTCCCCCGATGAGTAATCGTCTTGCGATTGCGACATGTTCCTCTATTCAATAACTGCTATCAAATCGCCACCCTCGACCGGAGTCGGGCCAGCAATTCCCAGCCGTACAATCTTGCCACCAATTGGAGCGGCTATTGTCGCTTCCATCTTCATGGCCTCAATTGAGGCTATTGGTTGGCCTTGCTCCACCTGGTCCCCCACCGAAACCTTTGGGGTCACTACGCCGGTAAAGGGGGCAGCCGCGTGACCAGGCTTGGACGGATCAGCTTTCTCGGCCGAGGCTTCAACAATTGCGACCTTGTGATCTCTAACCGTGACAGGTCTGAGCTGCCCATTCAGTTTGGTCATTACAGTCCGGAAGCCCTTGCTGTCAGGCTCACTGATTGCCTCAAGTCCGACGAGTAGCTGCAGGCCTTTTCTGAGTTCAACGACATGTTCGTTTTCCGGATCCAGACCGTAGAGATAATCAATCGTGTCAACACTGTCGAGGTTGCCGTAGGTGCTGCGAGTTTTCTCGAATTCTTTTTGTGGACCTGGGAAGAGCAGCTGATTGAGCTTTTGTCTTCTTGCAGCTGAATCTTCTCCGCCCAAGACTGCCTTGTCACTGTCGCTGACAGGCTTGATAGAAACGTCGACTTTTCGACCCTTCAGAACTTTGCTCCTAAATGGTTCTGGCCAACCGCCAGGCAGATCCCCTAGCTCGCCGGCCATAAATCCAACCACCGAATCAGGAATATCGTATTTATCTGGATTGGCTTCAAAGTCTTTCGGATCTGCTCCAACTGCCACCAGGTGAAGTGCTAAGTCCCCCACAACTTTCGAACTCGGAGTCACCTTCGGTGGTCTTCCTAGAATCAAGTTAGCCGCGGCATACATTTGCTCGACGAGCTCAAACCTGTCGCCAAGACCCAGTGCAATTGCTTGCTGTCTGAGATTAGAAAGCTGACCACCTGGAATCTCGTGTTCATAAACTCTGCCGGTTGGACCAGGAAGACCGGACTCAAATGGCGCGTAGACCCTGCGGACTGCCTCCCAATAAGGTTCGAGATCGCAAACCGCATCTAAATCCAACTGTGTATCACGTTCGGTGTTGGCAAGTGCGGCTACTAACGCTGACATCGATGGCTGTGATGTTGTGCCGGCCATAGGAGCGCTTGCAACGTCTACCGCATCCACACCAGCGGCAATCGCTGCCATGAGTGTTGCCAGTTGACCGCCTGCGGTGTCGTGGGTGTGCAGGTGCACTGGCAAGTCAAATCGCTCACGCAAAGCTGAAACCAGTTTGCTCGCCGCAGCTGGTCTGAGAAGGCCTGCCATGTCTTTGATAGCCAGAATGTGAGCGCCAGCCTTCACCATTCGCTCTGCGAGCTTTAGGTAGTAATCAAGTGTGTAAAGCTTCTCCGCTGGATTATTGAGATCAGCGGTGTAGCTGATACCAACTTCAGCTATCGATCCAGTTTGTTCTCTGACCGCCTTGATTGCAGGGGTCATCTGATTGACATCATTGAGTGCGTCAAAAATTCGGAAGATGTCAACACCGGTCTGCGCAGCTTCTCTTACAAAAGCATCGGTTACCTCGGTTGGGTACGGAGTGTAGCCAACGGTGTTTCTTCCCCGAAGAAGCATTTGAATGTTGATGTTTGGTAGCTCTTGCCTGATAGCAGCGAGTCGATCCCAAGGATCTTCACCCAGAAAACGAAGTGCAACATCGTAGGTGGCCCCACCCCAGGCCTCAATTGAAAGAAGTTGCGGTGTCATTCTTGCAACATAAGGAACTGCCGCAACCAGGTCCTTCGAACGCACTCTCGTAGCCAGCAGAGATTGATGGGCATCTCTAAAAGTCGTATCAGTGACTAGGACTCTTTGCTGCTCACGCAGCCAGCTGGCGAACTTCTCAGGTCCGAGCTTGGTGAGAAGCTGCTTGGTTCCCTCTGGTGGCGAGGAAGTGAGATCAATCTCTGGGAGCTTGTCTTCAAGATTTGGTTTGTCGCCGCGCTCACCATAAGGGCGATTGACTGTCACCTCAGCTAGCCACTGCAGAACCTTGGTTCCGCGATCTTGCGAAACCTTGGCCTGCATCAGCTCTGGTCTTTCATCGATGAATCTGGTTGACAAATCTCCAATGGCAAACGTGGCATCGTCGACAACTGCTTGCAAGAAATTAATGTTGGTTGCAACACCGCGAATTCTAAATTCCGCCAGAGCACGTCTCGTTCGCTGAACGGCGGCTGGAAAATCTCTCCCGCGCGCAATCAGCTTCACCAGCATGGAGTCGAAGTGTGGGGAAACCTCAGCACCGGTGGTAACCGTTCCACCGTCCAGGCGGATTCCTGCCCCGCCTGGTGATCGATAGGTCGTAATCATTCCAGTGTCAGGTCGGAAGCCTGCTGAAGGGTCTTCTGTAGTGATGCGGCATTGAATTGCGAAGCCGTGTGGGGTGAGAGTTTCTTGGCTAAGGCCAAGCTGCTTGAGAGTCTCCCCTTGGGCAATTCTAAGTTGAGATTGAACCAGATCGACATCGGTAATCTCTTCGGTGACTGTGTGCTCAACCTGAATACGCGGGTTCATTTCAATAAAGACGTGCTTGCCGGCGTTTGGGCCTTCGGTCTCAATTAGAAACTCAACGGTTCCCGCGTTCTGATATCCAATCTCCTTGGCAAATGAAATCGCATCGGCAAAAAGCTGTTTACGGAGGTAGTCATCTAGTTTTGGAGCAGGGGCAATCTCAATGACTTTTTGATTTCTTCTTTGAATTGAGCAGTCTCTTTCAAACAGATGCATCACGTTTCCGTGTTGATCGGCAAGAATCTGAATCTCAATATGTCTTGGCCTTATTACCGCCTGCTCGAGAAAGACTCGGGAGTCACCGAATGCTCCGCCCGCTTCCTTCATCGCTTGCCCTAGTGCTGCTGGCAGATCAGCTGCCTGATCAACCTTGCGCATTCCGCGACCACCGCCACCGGCAACCGCCTTCACATAAAGCGGAAAGCCAATTTTCTTTGCCTCGCCAATCAGCTTCTCGGTGTCACTAGAAGACTCGGTTGAGTTCAGAACTGGAACTCCGGCTCGAATGGCAGCTGCTTTAGCATTTACCTTGTCTCCTGCTAGTTCTAATACTTCGGCACTTGGGCCGACAAAGACAATTCCGTTTTCTTTGGCGGCGCGAGCTAAATCAGGGTTCTCCGAAAGAAATCCATAGCCTGGATAAATAGCATCTGCCCCGCACTGTTTTGCCACACGAATAATTTCACTGACACTGAGGTAGGCGCGAATTGGCGAGCCATCGGCTTCAATTTCATAAGCTTCATCCGCCTTTTGACGGTGAATCGAATTACGGTCCTCGTGCGGATAGACAGCGACCGTCTGGTAGCCCAGTTCATAGGCAGCGCGGAATGCCCTGACCGCTATCTCGCCTCGATTGGCGACAAGAATCTTCCTAAACATTGGGCTCTCCGCTGAAACTGGCGCTAGCTAAATGACTAGCCACAGATAAAAAGGTAGCCTATTGCAATGCATGTGCTTAGCGTGAGCTCCCTAAAAGGTGGGGTGGGTAAAACCACCGTAGCCCTGGGTCTAGCCTCTGCAGCACTCAATCGTGGACTGAACACCCTTGTCATTGACCTGGATCCTCAGTGCGACGCAACAAGCGGCTTAGCTGCTCCCTCTGATCAGGGATTCTCAGTGGCAGAGGTTCTCCAAACCGGCAAGGTCGCAACTCTGCGCAGGGCCATTGTCCCCTCCGCTTGGTTCAGAGAAAGCAAGATGGATGTCTTGGTGGGATCACCGCGTTCGCTGCTACTAGATAACCCAGCTCCATCGGTCAACGATGTCTGGAAACTAGAAGAGGTCTTGGTGCGAATTGAAGATGACTATGACCTGGTGATCATTGACACCCCACCATCGATCAATGCGCTAACCAGAACAGCCTGGGTGGCCTCCGACCGAGTAGTCCTGGTGACTGAGCCTGCCCTTTATTCAGTGATTGCTGCCGATCGCGCCAGAAAGGCGATCCAGGAAATCTCAGCCAAGCTCTCTCCTCGCCTGCAGCTATTAGGTGTTGTTGTAAACAGGTTCCGACCACAGTCTCATGAGCACGACTACCGAATCAAGGAGCTGAAAGAGCTCTTTGGCGACCAGATCCTGATGCCCTACTTTGAAGAGAGGGCTGCAGTTCAGCAAGCTACCGGAGCAGCACGACCGATTCACTCCTGGCCAGCTGAAGGGGCCGCTGAAATTGCTCGCGGATTTGATTGGCTGTTGGCTGGTGCCCTCAGTGAGTTGGAGCAAGCTCAAGGCAACCGCGACAAAGTTGGTGCGGTTGGTAGGTCAATTCGTGGAACTGGCATCGACGAAATTATTGAAGTTCAAGAGCTAAAGCCCAAGAAGAAGCGTTGGTGGTCTAGGAAATCTTCCTAGCTCGGCGAGCTGCTAGCTCGTCTTGAATCTGGGCTTCCTCAGCAGCAAAGTCAATCAAGGTTGCCTCAACCTCGCGCACAAGACGTCCTACCGCAATTCCAAACACACCTTGACCCTGCCCAAGCAGATCAATTACTTCATCCTGTGATGTGCAGAGGTAAACCCTTGCTCCATCGCTCATCAAAGTGGTGTTAGTCAAATCGGCAATTCCAGCAGCCTTAAGCTGTTCAACTGCAATGCGAATCTGCTGCAGAGAAACACCCGTGTCTAGAAGTCGCTTTACCAGCTTCAAAACCAGAATGTCGCGGAAAGAATAAAGTCTTTGGGAGCCAGATCCCGTTGCGGATTGAATCGAAGGAACTACTAGTCCTGTTCTGTCCCAGTAGTCGAGCTGACGATATGAGATGCCTGCAGCTGCGGCAGCAGAGGTTCCTCGATAGCCCAGCGGTGTTGCCGGCACGCCATCGTCAAACAAAGTTGGTGATTGAATCTCCAACGCATCTCCTTTTTTTCAAGACGAGATAAAAGTTTGCCTTCAACCAAGACTTTAGGGTTTATCTGCCCCGCGTGTCGCTAACCTTCGATTTTGTCGATTGCGCCAGCCACTAGATGTGCCCTAATTGCGCCAAAACGTTCCGCTATTTCGCGTCCGAGGTGAGCAGCCTTTGCAGCAGAATCTGGGGCCTTCTTTCGAACTACCGGTTCAGTGACACCTGTAATGATTCCAACCTCACGCTCAGCAGCAGCTTTGAGGCCTCTCAGGTGCCGCGGCTGAAGTCCAAATTGCTCGAGACCCACCAGAGCAAATGCAATCTCAACTTCGTGTGACGAGTGTGGCTGCGGACCGAACAGTCCCAGATCTGCCGCTTCCTTGAAAGCTGTATCGGATAATCCAGTTTCACTCTTCAGCTGCGCAGTTGAGAATCTTTGACCCTTTCGAAGACTTACAGAATTAGCGCTTGGCAATAGAGGCTTTCGACCGGCATCAAGCTCCGCCAGGTATTCCTTTATTACTTTCAGCGGAAGGTATTGATCTCTTTGCAGAGAAAGCACAACTCTCAGTCTTTCAATCTGTGACTCAGAATACTTTCGATATCCAGCATCAGTTCTCTCTGGAGTAACCAGTCCCTGGTCTTCGAGAAAGCGCAACTTGGAAGGAGACAGATCGCCAAACTCAGGCTTCAAAACAGTGAGAACCTGTCCAATTGTGTAGAGCTTCCGATGATCTTGAAGCTTGCGGACTGCATTGTCCATTTAACGATCCTTGTCTGAAGAGTAGAAGGTGAGCCTGAACTTTCCAATCATGATTTCCATGC
>JACCDV010406970.1_pt1 | contig 12142 bp, 13 predicted proteins | sample 7446131 | NCBI WGS metagenome assembly JACCDV01 (sample SAMN15323448, study PRJNA562643) | freshwater metagenome | isolation source: river surface water | place: USA:Blue River Watershed | collected 2017-08-17
CGCTTGAGGCGCTTCACGAGGGTGTCAGCATCGATTGCTTCCTGCTTGCGGGCGTCCATATCGCGGAGGATGACAGTGCCGTCAACAAACTCCTTTTGGCCAATAATGATGACATGCTTCACCCCACGGGCTTCCGCATCACGGAGCTGGGCTGAGAGAGAGTCGTTTGCGAGGTCTTGCATGATAGAGATGCCAGCTCGACGGAGCTCGTTTATGATCATGAGGCTGCGTACTTTTGGTCCAAAACCAAGTTGGATGATGTAGGTGTTTGGAGTTTCGATTTTGGCGCGTGGAATGCGACTTGGAGCAGGTCGTTCACTAAGGATAGCCACGGCCCCTACGCCACCGGTCTTGCGCTTCGTCTTCCGTTCGATGAAGGTATCGAACCGTCCACCACGAATGATGAGAGGAGCACCTTCAGTTTCATTGCTACTATCAATTGAGAAGAGGGCGTCACTATAGTATTCGTGGTGACCAAGCATCTTTGGATCGATTTCGTAGGCAGTCTCAGACATATCGAGGTACTCGATGATATCACGGAAATGTTTGCGACTTTGATCACTGAGGTACTCAAGTGGATTTGGAGTCTTGTACGCTAAATCATGGTTTTCCTCGATGAGGCTCTGGAGTGCAAACATAGCGTGGGTCTTCATGTGTTCGCGGGCAGCGACTGGCATAAGGTCAACGCGCTTACGGAGGAAGTTTGTCAGTTCGCGACTGTAGCGGGTGATAGATTCGGTGTCGCCAAGGGTATTGATACGGACCACCTGGTCGGTATGACCAAGTTCGCTCGCAAGCGCCTTCGTGGTCTCGATGAGAATGGCTTCGGCGATACTTTTATCAACATTAAAGATATGGAAAGATACGGCAGTTTCGTTGGGGTCCGCAGTCACATCAACACTATAGAGAAACACCGGCTTACCAAAGGCATGGAGTCCCGCCTCACAGTAGGTGAGGACAGCGCGTGAGAGGTGGCCATTCACCGCATCCAGTCCGTGGTCAGTGTCACTCATGGTATGCGAAAGCGGTACTGTGCAGTTGATGCAGGCAGGGTCTTGGCGCAACGTTTCAATCGTTTTGAATCCAAAATGTTCAGCGGTCTCGGCAGCGATTTTCAAAAACTCGGTTGGACTATGAGTGATGCGCATACGTGTTTTATATTATGGTGTGCTAGTAACGGCCTCGTACCGGGCTTCGCCAGGCAGGTAATCAAAGGTGTTTGGTGGGAAGAGTCGAACATAGGCGCGGCCAACGATACGTTCTTCCTGAAGAACACCCCAAACGCGTGAATCTGAGCTCTGGTCACGGTTGTCACCCATAACGAAGTATTCGCGTTCACCGAGCTCCTCGGTTGTATCACTGACATTTCGCATACTTTTGATGTAGGGTTCATCGAGTACAAAGCCTTCCGGATTGGCTTCATTCTTGATGGTGACGGTGCTACCGTCTATTTTGACGGTATCACCAGGAAGGCCAATGACTCGCTTAATAAAGAACTTTGACGGGTCCTTTGGGTAGCGAAAAACGATGACGTCCCCTCGGTTTGGCTGGTGGAGTTTGTAGCTCACCTGGTCGACGATGAGGTATTGGCCGCTTTCGAAGGTGTCATCCATGGATGCGCCGGAGACGATGAACGGTTGTGCGACAAAAAGACGGATTGGAATGACAATAATGAGCGCAATGAGGGTGAAGCGGAAGATTTCAATTAATGGATGTTCGCTCTGAGGGGGAATCACCACCGCATCATCGGGAGTAGAGATAACGTGAGGGGCTGGTGTACGAGAGAACAAAGACATAGTGGTGAATGATGTGCATCATTATACTCGATACAAAATGAAAAACAAATTTTTCATTTTGATTGATTAAAGTGCATGAGTGGGTCAGAATGGTAAAACTTTTTTGTGGGTGATAGACTGCGTATCTATGCAATATTCTTGGCGGAAATATTATGAAAAAACGAAGACTAACCCACCGAGGCCACTGCTGGTGCAAGCGCTCCCGTTTGTTAAGGAACGCAATGCGGCACTTGATGTTGGTGCAGGTGCCTTGGTTGATTCGCAGTACTTACTCCATGAGAGTTTTGCCACAGTTTTTGCTTTTGATGCCGATGAAGCCAGTCAAGAAATTGCGAGCACTATCACGGATAGTCGATTTCAATTTGAACGTGTTGGTTTTGGAGCATATGACTACAGTCAGGAGTATTTTGATCTCGTAACTGGGCAATATGCCTTCTCGTTTATTCCTCCAGTTGAGTTCCCGACGGTGTTTAATCAAATATTAGGGTCGGTTCGAGTTGGAGGGATTTTTGTAGGTAATATCTTTGGTGACCGAGATGGATGGAATAACGGTGATGGTACCAAAACCTTTTGTACTAAAGACGAGTGTCAGGCACTTTTTGCCAATTGGGAGATACTCTATTTTAATGAAGTGGAACGTGATGATACGACGGCGCTCGGAACACCAAAACATTGGCATGAATTTGAAATAATCGCTCGCAAGAAATAGCGCGTGATACAATATTCCCATCATGTTCTACATCGTCGGGCTCGGGAATCCAGGAGCAAAGTATCAGTACACGCGGCACAATATTGGCTGGCTTGTGTGTGACGTACTTCTCACTGCCTTTGATATGCCCGAAGCGATGTCGAGTAAAAAATATCTTGGTCGCGTGAGCGAAGGCACAATTGGTGAGCATGCTATCACCGTACTGTATCCCGAGACCTTTATGAATAAGTCGGGGGACGCGGTCAAAAAGCTCGTCAAAAAAGGGGAGCACAACCAACTTATCGTTATCTATGACGATGTCGATCTACCAGCGGGGGATTTTAGAATTTCGTTTGGCAATGGGGCTGGTGGTCACAATGGGGTGACTTCTATCATTGATACCTTGGGGACTCGTGACTTCATCCGTGTACGGATTGGGGTAGCAGCGCGCGGTAGTGAGACGGGGCAGGCGATACGGCCAACGAGTGAGGAGCTCGCGCAGTATGTCCTTGGCAAAATTAGTCTTGAGGAAAACGAAATCTACACCGCGCTGTATCCGGTGGTGGTCGAGGCGATTGTCTCCCTGGTGACCGAAGGGAAGGAACGGGCAATGAACCGATTCAACTAATAAGTTTAGCCGCCACCCAGGTATGTTAGGGTGGCGGCAGTGGCTTCACTCCAGATATTCGAGTTCAGTTTGTCCGTACCAGACCGGTGGCCCATCGGCATGGCCGACGAGGTAGAGGAGTCCGCCGAAGGTGGCCGGACGTTCGTCGTAGATGGTGCCTTCCACACCCCAGCGCTGGGCTGCGATTTCGGCCCAGCTGAGCCCGTGGGTGTCTTGGTCCAAGGCTGTCGTCCGTACCAGTTGGCCAATCTTCGAGCTCATCTCAGGTACAACGACCAGGTGGTTTCTCGAATCACGCCGGCCTGCGAAGGGGGTATAGGTGTAGTTGAAACCGCCGGTACCCTTGCATTTGGTGCAAATTGTACCAGTCCCAGACGGCTCGTACATGCCAGAGTAGACTCCAGTACCCTTGCATTCAGGGCATTCGACTTTGATTGTGACATCGCATGTCATCGAGGAACTCCATTTCTTTTGGTGATGGCACTATAGTGCTACATATATATAGTAATGTCAACAAAACCCCACGCCTTTGGCGCGGGGGTTTGTTGCACAAGAGTTAATCCTTAACTCTGGGGGACATCCTTAAAGGTAAGGGTCATACGCTGTTCAGATGGCTCAAAGAGCGCAATCTTGAACTTGTAGACTCCACCAAGTGAGAGAGTAGCCTTCATCTTTTCTTCTGATTCGAATTCAGAGATGTGGACGAGACCAGCCACACCTTCCTGGATAGAAGCGAGCGCACCGTGCTTGTTGTACTTGATCACAACACCTGGTACGACCTGATCCTTGGCGAACTTGTTCGCGGCATCAGTCCATGGGTTTTCACGGAGCTGCTTGATTGAGAGAGAAATCTTGTCATCCTTCACTTCAATCACCTTGACCTTGACCTTGTCACCTACCTTGTAGAGTGAGCGGGTGTTCTCAACGAGACCCCAATCAAGTTCAGAGATGTGAACGAGACCTTCAAGACCCTGTTCAATCTTCACGAAGACACCGAAGTCAACAGCACCGGTAACCTCTCCAGAGAGAACGTCACCCACTTCGTACTTGCCAACCTTCTCGCCCTTCTCTTCACGTTCCTGGTGACCCTTTTCTGAGAAGATGAGCTTGTGCTCCTTCTGATCAGCGGTGATCATCACGACTGAGAGGTGCTTACCAATGAGTGAGTTAAGCGCCATGAGGATCTTGTCCTTGTCGCCGTTATCCACGCGTGGGTAATTGTCTGGACCAAGCTGTGACGCTGGGAGGAAGCCCTGGATACCCTGCCATTCCATGATAAGACCACCCTTGTTGGCCTCCTTCACTTCAAGACTCATAACTGTACCCTTCTTCACGGCTTCTTCGGCATCAGCCCAGATGAGGGCCTGACGAGCTTCCTTGAGTGAGAGCTCGATGTAGCCATCCTTGTTGTTCACATCAACAACCTTCGCTGCAATGGTGTCTCCAACTGAGACTTTGCGGAGGATGTCACGTGCGTTCATGTACTCACGGCCAAAGATAAGACCAGTACCAAATGGTGCGAGCTCAACATAGACGCGAGCACGACCAATGGCTGATACGGTACCTTCTACCAAAGCGCCTTCTTTTGGCGACTCAGGAATGTTGGCAGCGAGATTGTTCATCACACTGTTTACTACTTCTTCTGACATATAAATAATATGTGTTTATTCCGACGACACGCGTCTGGGTTACCGTTGCTCATGGCCGTTGTCCATAAACCCAGGGTTAACGTGTGTCGCTAGGAAACTATTAATACCTTTCGGTGCGGGGAATATACCAGAAATGACTGTATATGTAAATAGGATAAGGCTATCCCGAGGGTAGTCCTCGGGAAGATAAAAAGAAACCCCTTGATCACGTGCCGTGAGGCAGTATGACCAAGGGGGGGCTCATCATTGCGCGATCGTGCGCTAGATGATAGCGGCCCGCGCGGACATCGGCTTCTTCACGAACATGCCGTTGCCGTCGGGGTACTTCTTCGCCTTCGTCAGGACGATGGCGACGGGGGAGCCACGGATGTGGCCGCTTTCGAACGTGCGCATGTTGGATCTCCTCCATTGAGCGCTTCGCAAACACCGCCAGAAACTCGGCGCCAGAGAGACGATTGATTCGTCCGCGAAATGTAGGGTGAGTAGTGACCCCGCTTCGCTGTGGCGCGGAAATCGGCGGCACTGATTACGATACTCCCAACTTTTTATTTGCGCAAGCGTTCGTGTGGACAGCTGGTTTGCCTGCCCTTACGGCGATAACTTTTCATTTTCATTCGTTCTCTTGTATACTAGTGCCACTATGGTTATCACATATCAGGGAGGGCAGTGCTTTAAGGTGTCGTTTGGTGACACCACACTGGCGTTTGATCCAATTGCAAAGTCATCAAAATTGAGTGCGGTTAAGTTTGGTGCTGACGTCGCCTTTGTCTCACTCAATCATCCAAACTTTAATGGGGTGGAAAATGCCTCACATGGGAGCAAAGAACCGTTTGTGGTGCAGGGTCCTGGTGAATACGAAATTGGTACCGTGACCGCCCGTGGCTACGGGGTGAAGACCAAGTATGCTGGCGGGGAACACTACAACACCATCTACCAGGTCCGTCTCGAAGAAATGAATATGGTATTCCTTGGTGCGCTGGGAGACCCAGAGATTGACCCCAAGATCCTCGCGGAGTTTGGCGACATTGATATTCTCTTTGTGCCAATTGGTGGGGGAGATGTGCTTGAAGTACCACAAGCCGCCAAGCTTGCTCTCAAGCTTGAAGCACGACTGATTATTCCGATGCACTTCGATGCCGCGGCTCTGAAAGCTTTCCTCAAGGAGGCGGGAGCCGAGGGGGTAGCTCCGGTAGACAAACTGACGCTCAAGAAGAAGGATGTGAATGAGATGGAAGGGGATGTAGCGGTGCTCACCGTTTAACCTTGCTGCGGTGGGCCAAAGGCCCGCCGCCAACCTGCTCATATTTATGTTATTTCGTACGCTTGATAATTTGCGCCAAAAACCAAAAGCCGTACGGCAGCGGGTAGCTTTTTTGACGGCCGCATCGTTTACGCTCATCTTGGGCGGGATTTGGTCGCTGACGCTTCCGGCCAAGTTTAGTAGTAGTGAGATTCTCGCTCAAAGCGAAGGTACAAAACCCTTTGCCGGTCTATGGACAGGTGTTCGTGATCAATTTTCAAATCTCCGCCAGCAAGCCAGCGCGATTGGTACTACGATGCCAACCAGCACTCCCGCTACCACCTCACCTGAAATGATTGATATTCGTACATTGATTTCGACGAGCACTGAACCAACTCCGACACCAATACCCATTCTCATTGGAACCACCTCAGCTGCTACTACAACACAATAGTTGATGAGTTCTAATTTGTGGTATACTTGTGCCGTTAATTATCGATAAAAGACCCGCTATTCTGTTATGCCAAAAAAGACTGAAGTCGCAGACACCATGCCGCTCCCGGAACGAGGGATTGTGACGCAGGGAATCACAAGCGAAATGGAGCGGGCGTACCTCGACTATGCAATGTCGGTAATCACCCAACGTGCCTTGCCGGACATCCGTGATGGTCTTAAGCCGGTGCATCGACGCATTCTCTACTCAATGCGTCTTAATGGGTTGACAGCGAGTGCGAAGTTCAAAAAATCAGCGACGGTAGTGGGAGACGTGCTTGGTAGTTTCCACCCACACGGAGATGCTTCTGTATATGAAGCAATGGTGAAGCTTGCGCAACCATTTTCGACGCGCTATCCGCTCGTGCTTGGTCAAGGTAACTTCGGTTCAATCGACGGCGATGGTGCGGCTGCGTACCGATACACTGAGGCGAAGATGTCTCGTCTCGCTGAGGAAATGTTGCGTGACCTCGAAAAGGATACGGTTGACTGGCGACCAAACTACGATGGTACGAAGAAAGAGCCCGTGGTATTGCCAGCAGCTGTACCAAACCTACTCCTTCTCGGATCCCTTGGTATTGCGGTCGGTATGGCGACGAATATTCCGCCTCACAACCTGCGCGAAATCGCCGCTGCGGTTGAACACCTGGTCGATAATCCAGACGCTACCACCGACGACCTCCTTAAGTTCGTCAAAGGCCCAGACTTCCCGATGGGAGCGGTCGCCTTTAATCAAAAGGATATTTCTCATGCCTACACCCATGGTAAGGGTGGTGTCGTTGTACGCGGTGAAGCCGAAATTGTTGAAGATAAAAAAGGCAACTTCAGTATCATCATTACGTCAATTCCGTTCCGTGTGAACAAAGCTGACATGCAGGAAAAGATTGCCGACCTCGTACGCGAAAAGAAGATTGAAGGTATCCGCGAAATGCGTGATGAGTCGACGAACGACATCCGTGTCGTGATTGAACTCAAGAGTGGGGCCCAGCCACAGACGGTCCTCAATAAGCTCTACAAGCACACCCAGCTCGAAGAGACCTTCCACTACAACATGGTGGCGCTCGTTGATGGTATCCCCCAGACGGTGTCCTTAAAGCTCATCCTTGAAGAATACGTGAAGCACCGCGCTGAGGTGATTCGCCGCCGTACACAGTACGACCTCACCAAGGCTCAAGACCGCGAACACATTCTCCTTGGTCTCAAGAAAGCGCTTGATCACATTGATGCAATTATCAAGCTCATTCGTGCCGCCAAAGATGTGCCAACCGCGCATGCCGGCCTCATGAAGGAATTCAAGTTCTCAGCTATCCAAGCGCAGGCGATTCTCGATATGCGTCTCCAGAAGCTTGCTGGTCTTGAGCGCAAGAAGATTGAAGATGAGCTCAAGGAAGTACAGAAGCTCATCAAGGAACTTGAAGCAATCCTCAAGAGTAAAGCCAAGATGCTGGCGCTCGTGAAGAGTGAACTCATGGAGGTGGCCGAAAAGTATGGTGACGACCGTCGCACAAAGATTGTGAAGGGCGGGGTCAAGATGATGAGTCAGGAAGACCTCATTGCCGACGATGAAAGTGTGCTCGTACTCACGGCTGGTGGCTACGTGAAGCGTACGAATCCCGAAGAATACCGCACCCAAAAGCGTGGTGGAGTTGGGGTGATTGACCTCAGTACCAAAGAGGAAGATGTGGTTACCAACCTCATCACGACTTCAGCTCATAGTGACCTCCTCTTCTTTACCGACAAGGGTAAGGTCTACCAGAGTAAAATGTACGAAATCCCAGAGGGTCGTCGGGCGACCAAGGGTAAGTCAATCATGAACTTCCTCGCGATGACGCAAGAGGAGCGAGTGACCTCGGTCCTTGCAGTCCGCAAAGAAGAGTGGACAGGAGACTGGAGTCTCATGATGATTACCAAAAACGGTGTGGCGAAGAAGTCTGACGCCGCTGCCTTTAAGGATGTGCGTCGCAGTGGTCTCATCGCTATCAACCTCAAAGAAGATGATTCACTCATTGCAGCCAAGTTCGTTGGCAAAGACGACGATATTTCATTGGTGACCAAGAAGGGGCAATCAATTCGCTTTAAGGAGAGTGATGTCCGTGAAATGGGCCGTATTGCAGCGGGTGTAGCCGGTATGAAGCTCGGCAAGGGTGACGTGATTGTCTCGGCTGACGTGGTGAAGAAAGGGGACAACAAAGCCGAGATTCTCGTCGTCACCGAAGACGGTTATGGTAAGACTACCTCAATTAAGGAGTACAAGGTGCAAAACCGAGGTGGTTCGGGTATCAAGACAGCCAAAGTGACTGATAAGACTGGTGTCGTGATTGGTGCTATCGTGCTTAATCCGGAAGAGCGTGCCGAAGGCGAGCTCGTCATCATGAGTAAGAAAGGTCAGGTGATTAAGCTACCACTGAAGGATGTGCCGACTCTAGGACGTGATACGCAGGGCGTGCGGGTGATGAAGATGCGGGCTGGCGATTCAATCGCATCCATCGTCTTCGTCTAGACATTCTTCCCAAAACAGCGCCTAGCTTTGTTGTGAGAAAAAATTAATCGTCAATGTACCGCAAAGTACACCTCCTCATAATTTTTTCTCACGCCTCGCTATGCATCTGTTTTGAAAAGAATGTACAAAAGCCCTACATTACTTTTTTTTGAAGACTTTACGATGAATACAAACGAAAGCAGCCGCCCGAAGGACGGCTGCTTTCGTTTGTACTCCCCAGAGGCGGGAAAAGTGACACAAGAAAGACGGTATACTAGAAGTAATGGAAACCGTCACCTTGCCGCGTTTTTTGGAGCCCCGTTTGGTGTCTTCACACTTTCACATTGAGCCCGGCTCGGTGGTGGTTGATTATGGTGCCGGGCAAGGAGCGTACATCCCACATTTGGCACGCAAGGTCGGTTCGGCCGGCAAAGTCATTGCTTGCGAGGTGCAGCGTCCCTTGGTCGATAGTCTCCATCGCCGTTCGCGCGAGCTCGGCTACAATAATGTCGAAGTAGTCTGGTGTGATGTAGCCGAACCTTCAGGTACGAAGCTCCCCGATGCCTCAGCGGACTTTGTGGTGATTATTAACACCCTCTATCAGATTGAAGACCTCGCCGCTGCAGTGGCTGAAGTGTATCGAACCTTGCGTCCGCATGGTATTGTATACGTCGTTGACTGGATAGATAGTTTTGATGGCCTTGGTCCGGCGCCAGAGATGGTCCGACCACGCGACACCACCATTGACCTTTTTGAAGCCAACTACTTTATTTACGAACGCGAGTACCCGGCTGGTAGTTATCACTACGGTGTCTCATTTCGAAAACTATGAAACTCAGACCCTTTGAATTATTTCTTGTATTAGGTTTTGGTCTTTTAGGCCTTTTAGCTCTAGGGCTTTTGGCGACGTATACACCACCCGCTGATACGACCAAAGTAGCGCTCGGTACCGTAGAAATTTGGGGGACGCTCCCCGATGAGGCATTTAATGAAGTAATGGCACCAATCGTCAAGGCCGATTCCGCCTATCGGGCAATTGTATACAAAGAAATCAGCCAAGACACCTTTGACAGCGAAGTCCTTAATGCTTTGGCCGAAGACCGAGGCCCTGATCTCCTCTTATTGCCACACGAAGAACTGGTGTCGTACCGCAGTAAGATTCAACCAGTTCCGTACGAAAATTTCCCAACGCGTGACTTCAAAAACCTTTATGTTGATGGCGCCGAGATATGGGCGCTGAGTGATGGTGTGTATGGATACCCCATTGCTATTGATCCCCTCGTGATGTACTGGAATCGTGATATTCTCACAAGTAAAAATGTCCTCGCTGCACCACGGACGTGGGAATCAATAGTGAACGATATTGTACCGACCTTCGTCGAGCGCGATTTTAATCGCAATATTACGCTTAGCCCTATTGCCTTTGGTGAGTACCGCAATATCACGAATGCAAAGGAGATTCTCTCCATGTTGACCATCCAGGGTGGGAGTAGTCTCGTGACCGAAGCAGACCGAGGGCGGTATATTTTTGGTCTCAACCAGACGCCAGACCGTAGTCGGTTGCCGCTGAAGTCTGCCGTCACCTTCTATACGAATTTTGCCAGTCCAAGCAACCCGCTCTATAGCTGGAACCGAGCGCGACCAAATGATCGTGACGCCTTTCTTGCCGAAGACCTTATTCTCTACTTTGGGAAAGGAAGTGAAGCTCGCAGTCTTAACGCGCAAAACCCGAACCTCAACTTCGATATCGCCGAGGTTCCACAGGGTGCAGCGGCCACCGTTCGTCGTACCTACGGGACATTTTACGGTCTCTCACTCTTGAAGTCTTCGGATAACAAATCAGGATCATACCTTGCAATGCAGTTAATTGGTGGTGCCGATTTTTCAAAGGCGATGGCCGACGCACTTGGTATGGCACCGGCTCACCGTTCATCACTCGCAGCTGGCTCGAGTGATACCTATGGTAGAATTGTATACACAACGGCTATCGTCGCGCGCGGCTGGCTTGCTCCGGCGCCGCAGACAGTTGACAGTGTTTTTGCCCAGATGGTAGAAGATATCCTCGCCAACCGCCGTCAACCCAATGAAGCGGCCGATGATGCGGTGGGACGAATGAGTCAGGAATATTAATTATGAATTTAGTACTGTAGCTATGAGTATACTGCAAAAAATTGGTTTCTTGGTGATGTGCCTGCCAACACTGTTACTTGGATTGGTAGTTATTCCTGCTTTAGCGCAAGAAGGTACTGGTGCCGGAGCTGGTGAAGGTACTGGTGCTGGTGGTTCAGCAGTGCAACGTGTCACTCTTGATAACCCACTACGTGTCGGCTCGCTTGAAGCATTGCTTGTGGCTATTCTCAATATCTTTACGATTCTGATGATCCCTGTCATTGTCTTCTTTATTATCTTGGCTGGTTTTCGGTACGTCACTGCACAAGGTAATTCTGGCCAGATTGAAGAAGCCACGACCACGTTCACCTATGCGATTATCGGTGGTGTATTAGTTCTCGCGGCAGTCGCCATTGCCGAAATTATCAGCAACACGGTTGATAGTTTTGCTGCCTAAAGCAAATTGCGTATTGTATGGACTCCACCCCCACAGACTTCGCCGGACTCGTCAGCTTCTTTTTGGAGTTTGTTAATCTCGCTATCACCTTTATCTTTTTTATTGCCTTTTTGGTGGTGCTCTGGAAGATGATAGATGCTTGGGTTATTCATGCTGATGATCCGGGTAAACGGGAAGAGGGAACGACGATGGCTGTTACAGCAGTAGTGGTGATGATCATTATGGTGTCGATCTGGGGTATACTTGCCCTCCTTACCGGCAACTAAAAGTCTCCATAAAAATTCATTAGCTTTGTTACACTACGCATCTGAAACGTTCATCGTACAGAAGTACGCCTCACATTTCTTCGCTTGCGCGCCTCGCTACTGTTCTTTTTCTGAAGACTTTATGATTCATTAATTGCGGTTATGCGCATGACTTTTGCACAGTCTGCCTTCAAACCCTTCAAAAATCTGTCTTTTCGTGTATAATAATACCTGAAGCATACATATCCGCTTCTTTTATCGTATTTAGAATCTTATGAAATCATTCCTTTCTCTTGTTGTTTTGATGGGTATCGCTGTTGCTTACCCTGCAGCTGCTCAAGAAATTCTTGGTGGTGGTA
>JACCDV011221578.1_pt1 | contig 12142 bp, 13 predicted proteins | sample 7446131 | NCBI WGS metagenome assembly JACCDV01 (sample SAMN15323448, study PRJNA562643) | freshwater metagenome | isolation source: river surface water | place: USA:Blue River Watershed | collected 2017-08-17
ATTGCTGCCAGAAACATGGGTGCGAAAGTAACCTTGGTTGCTGCGAATCTCGATCAAGCACCCTCGGGAATGGAAGTTCTAAGAGTGAGTAGCGTCGACGAGCTCGAGCAGGCAATGGGCTCGGAGGCTGATGCAATAATCATGGCCGCCGCAGTTAGTGACTTTCGCGTAAGTGAGCCATTTAAAGGCAAGCTCTCTAGGGGCGATTCATTGAAGCTTGAGTTAGAGCCGACCAAGGACCTGATTGCGACCTATTGCGCCAAAAATCCAAAAACGTTTGCCGTTGCATTCACTCTGGCTGGCAGCAACCAGAATGTTTTGGAATTGGCTAAGAAAAAGCTGTGGGATAAGGGTGTACACCTAATGGTTGGAAACACCACCGAAGCTCTTGGTGCAGCTGATGTTTCAGTGTCTCTAGTTGACCGTGAAAATTCGGAAAACATTAGCGGAAGCAAGGCTGAGGTTGCAAGGCACATCCTTGAAAGAGTGGCTCTTCACTTTGTCAGCTAGCCCACTAGGCTTAAGGCATGACGCTACGCACATTTACCTCTGAATCTGTCACTGAGGGTCACCCTGACAAGATTTGCGACCAACTTTCCGACACCATTCTCGATGCCTTACTAGAGCAGGATCCAAATTCCCGGGTGGCCGTGGAGGCACTGGTTACCACTGGACTTGTTCACATCGCAGGTGAGGTCACAACAAGTGGATACGCCGAGATTCCTCAGTTAGTTCGGGACAAAATCATTGAAATTGGCTACAACAGTTCTGAAATTGGCTTTGATGGGAACTCTTGCGGGGTTTCCGTATCCATTGGTGCACAATCACCTGACATCGCTCAGGGTGTGAATCATGCACTCGAGAAAAGACGGGGCGGAGCCGACCAAAGAAGCTCACAAGGAGCTGGAGATCAGGGCATGATGTTTGGCTACGCGACTAACGAGTCAAGCTCCTTGATGCCTATGCCAATCCTTTTGGCCCACCAGATTGCTCAGCGCCTCGCTGAGGTTCGAAGGGAACTTGGCGGAAATGTGATTCGACCAGACGGCAAGACTCAAGTATCTGTTGATTACGATGGCAACAGGCCAGTAGCTGTAAGCACTGTAGTTCTCTCAAGCCAACACCACCCCGACATCTCACAGGATGAGCTGGCGAGTATTGCCCTTGAAAGAGTCATTAGACCGGTTCTGCAATCTTCTGGTCTTGAATTTTCGAATTCGAATTACATCATCAATCCTTCCGGGAGATTTGTTATCGGAGGCCCACAAGGTGATGCGGGTTTAACTGGCAGAAAAATCATCGTTGACACCTACGGGGGCATGGCTAGACACGGTGGAGGCGCATTCTCAGGCAAGGATCCTTCGAAGGTAGATCGATCCGGTGCTTACGCCATGCGATGGGTTGCCAAAAACGTAGTTGCGGCTGGACTTGCTGATAAGGCAGAAATTCAGGTTGCGTATGCGATTGGCATGGCGCAACCAGTTGCGGTTTTCGTCGAGACTTTCGGAACGGAAAAGGTCGAGGTCGCCTCAATTGAAAGAGCAATCAGCGAGGTCTTTGACCTTAGGCCTGCTGCAATAATTGAAGACCTAAAACTACTCAGACCCATTTACGGGCAGACTGCCGCTTACGGGCACTTCGGTCGGGAGCTCCCAGATTTCACATGGGAGCAAACTGATCGTGCAACCGCTTTAGCTACTGCGGCTGGCAGGTAACAATGACGGCGGCCGTTCGAGTGGCGGTTGAGTCTTCTCTGCTGCAACTAGATCGAGAGTTCGACTTTCTGGTTCCTGACAATCTAAGAAATGCAGTCCAATGGGGATCGAGGGTTAGCTTCACACTCGGTCGGGCAAAGCGACCAACGACAGGTCTCGTTATCGATCTATTGGATAGCAGCGAATACGCGTCTACATTTATCCAAGAGGTCATAGGTGACAGGCCATATCTAAATCCTGAGCTTCTGCAATTTTGCAAGGAAGTTGCAAGTCGCCAGGTGGTTGCACTTGGAGAGATACTGCAACTAGCCTGCCCGTCGCACATGCCAAAGATCGCCATCAATCCAGCTACCGCAGCACCCTCTCCAATTCAGGCAGCTATCCGCAACGAGGTGATTCTCACATCAATACAAGAGTCAGTCGGAGAGCGGCTGATTCCGAGCTGGGCGAGGGAGTTCGCTGAACGTGCGGCTGCGCTATACCAAAAAGGACAATCATCAATCCTGATTGCTCCGGAGGCTTCTGACGTCGAAGTTATAGCCCACGCGCTTGGTCAATGGGGTGTTGAGCCAGTTCTTTGGGAAACCACTCGGAAATCAAGGAAATTTCAAAACTTTCATCGATGCATGAATCAAAAGCAAGTGGTAGTTGGAACTAGAAGCGCAATTTATGCACCGGTTGCAAACTTAGGTCTAATCGCAGTCGCGGATGACTTGGATGATAGCTACCAGGAAGTTGGCTCTCCTCACACGAACCTGCGCGACCTGGCTCTAATTAGATCAAGTAATCGGTGCAGCGTTTTATTTGCAGCACCATACCGCTCCGTTGAGCTCCAGCGACTGGTCGAGATTGGCTACCTAAAGGACAATTCGAATCCAAAGGTTCCAAAAATTGCTTTTAGTGAGCCCGGGGTGCGCATTGATGACACGAGTTTGAATCTTGCCAAGCAGTCTTTGGCGGAGGGGACTCTGCTGGTTCTCTTGCCCAGAAAAGGCTCATCGTCGGCAGCGTTCTGCGCAGATTGTGGCAATAGAGTTCGTTGTGAATGTGGTGGGTATGTTTGGGAACCCAAGAAGGATCGCTTCGAATGTCGAATTTGCGGATCGCCAATTACCAGCTGCCGAGAGTGTCGTTCAGCCAGTTTTCGTAGGGGCCGTTCTGGGAGCGCACGAACCACAAGTGAAATTGGAAAGATGTTTCCTAACGCTAGGGTCTACGAAGCAACCCAAGAGAAGAAACCAACGATCTCTACTGGGGTGAATCAGATAGTTGTTGCGACTCCTGGTAGCGCCCCGCGACTTGTTGAGGGGTACAGTGGGCTTCTAGTCCTGGACTGTGACGTCTGGCTTTCTGCCCAGTCGCTCAACTCCGAACATAAAGCCCTCCGGGATTGGTCAGAGGCTATTGAGCTTCTAAATCCGAATGCCCGCTCAGTTTTCGCGGGACTAGGAGGCTTGCTTGGCAAGCCACTCGCTCTTTGGCAACACAGGGAGATTGCGAAAGCGTCATACCGCGACGCAAAGCTTCTTCGATTGCCACCAGCAGTTCGCACAGTCTCGGTTAGTGGCACGCTAGAGCAAATCAAACGCTCTAGCGATCTGATTACTCCACATGGTGCACAGCTCATAAGAAACACAGGCATAAAGGCCACCTATAAATTTGACTATTCTGTTGGGGCCAAAGTTTGTGCCGACTTGCGCAGCGTCGCTGTTTCAGCGAAGGCTATTCAACGTGGTAGCAAGAATGTTCGTGGCCTTGCCATTGCAATGGATGACCTGGAGGCAATCTAATGAATCTGATTTTCGCTGGAACACCTGCAGTCGCCGCCCGAATTTTGCGCGAGTTGGCCAAGGAGCACAACGTCGTTCTAACCATCACGAGACCAGATGCGCTAGTTGGCAGAAGAAAGGAACTTGCACCCTCCGAAGTAGCTATCGCTGCAACTGAATTGGGTATTCCGTTACTTAAGACAGACAAAATCGGTCCATCTGAACTACAAGCGATTGAGTCGGCGCAGGCAAAGGTTGCGATTGTCGTGGCATTTGGGAGTCTGATTCCAACGTCGGCACTTAAAGTTCTACCTTGGTGGAATCTGCACTTTAGCCTTCTCCCGCTATGGCGCGGGGCAAGTCCACTGCAGATGTCTTTGATTTCTCAGACTGGACAAGGCGTAACGCTATTTGAAATTGATGAGGGCCTAGACACTGGGCCGATTCTCGCAAGCTCAGCCATGGATCTGCCATCAGACGTTCCGGCTGGTGAGCTACTTGACGAATTGGCCGATGTTGGAATCAATCTGATTCAGCAGTCACTTCTTGAGTTGCCTATCCCAAAGCCACAGCATGGTCAGTCGACTCACGCTCCGAAACTCAATCGCTCGTTTGCCAAAATCTCGTTCAGTGATTCAGCATCACAAGTTCAAAGAAAGGTCTACGCGCTCAATCCTGAGCCTATGGCCTGGTGTGTGACCAGCAAAGGAGATCTGAGAATCCTTGCCTGTAAAGCAGTCGGGGAAGTTGATTGGAGCGCTCTGAGTGCTGAGGGACTTCTAGTAGGACAGTTGGAAGTAAGTGGCAATCGCATCCTGGTTGTTTGTGGCGGTGGCTCGAGATTGGAACTGCTGACTGTGCAGCCAGCGGGCGGAAAGCCTATGTCTGCTAGCGATTGGTTTAGGGGTTATGGCGGGTCGCATCTTGAGTAACTCAAGGCTGGTAGCGCATCAACTGCTCTCACGAGTGCAGTCGGATGACGCATATATCAATCTTTTACTTCCAGGCTTTATCGATCGAAGCGGGTTACCTGAGCAGGACAGGGGACTTGTGCAGGAAATGGCCTATGGCGCACTGCGCTGGCAACTGCAATACGACGCAATCATCGACTTGCTCGCTGGCGGCAAAGACTTAGAAGATTCGGTCCGGATCGCTCTCAGACTCGGCCTTCACCAGCTCTTTCGAATGCGAGTTCCAAGCCACGCTGCAATCAATGAAACGGTCGAACTTGTAAAAAAACTCAGTCCTAGAGCTGCCGGTTTTGCAAACGCAATTCTTCGCAACGCTGACCGCCAGGGACTTGAACCACTCTTGAAGCAGGCTTCTCAGGGAATGAGCAACTTGAAGGCGCAATCAATCAAATTCTCTCACCCAGAGTGGGTGATTGGTGCATTGCTAGACGCCCTAGCTTTGGATGGTCGTTCCGATCTGGAATCTGTGTTGAAAGCAAATAATGAAACCCCGAATGTCAACTTAGCCGCTCTAACAGTCCAAGCAAGAGAACAACTAATGTCCGCAGGTCTTAGTAAGTCCTCAGTGTCACCGATTGGCTTCACGGTCGATGGCAATCCTGAGCCGTTCTTGGGGAGGGACGTACGCGTTCAAGATGACGGCAGTCAGCTTGTAGCACTCGCTTTGCTTGAGTTAGCTGGTGACAACGGTACATTTCTAGACATGTGCTCTGGCCCTGGTGGTAAATCTGCAGTTTTGCTCAGTGGCTTGTCGCAAGGCAAGCTTGACTGCTTTGAACCCGCTGCTCACCGAGCGCAGTTAGTTCGTCAAGCAGTTGGGCACGATGAGAGAGCTGTTGTTATAGAAAAAGTGGGTCAGGAAGCTGCTAAAGACACCTACGACGCGGTGTTACTTGACGCCCCTTGCAGCGGACTGGGCTCATTGCGAAGAAAGCCAGAGTCGCGCTGGAGGAAGCAAGTTAGCCAGCTAAAGCAACTGGAGAAGACTCAACAGGAACTACTAGATGCAGGAATTGACTCTCTGAAGGTTGGAGGCGTTCTGCTCTACTCCACTTGTTCGCCACTAATCTCGGAAACTAATAGCCAGGTCGTGGATGCTCTTGCACGGCACCCAGAAGTTGAATTGGTTGATCTGAAGCCAGTTGTGCAAAGCATTAGTCCTGAGTTGACACTAAATCACAACAGGAAGACTGTTCAGCTCTGGACCGACATCCACGGAACCGACTCAATGTTTATGGCAGCTTTTCGAAAGGTAAAGTGAAAGCATGAAAATCCATCCATCAATCCTTTCGGCTGATTTTGGTCAGCTGGCCCATGAGCTCAACAGAATCAAGACAGCTGATGCGGCTCATATTGACGTGATGGACAATCATTTTGTTCCCAATCTCACTATCGGCTTGCCCGTTGTCAAAAGACTTCAGGAGATTTCGCCAATCCCGCTTGATGTACACCTCATGATCACACGCGCAGATACCGAGTCAATTCGCTATGCAAAGCTGGGCGTTTCCTCAGTCACAATTCACCTGGAGGCCTGTGAGGATCCAAAAAGGACCATTCAAGATCTGAAAGACTTGGGTGTCCAGGTTGCCGTTGCAATCAAGCCAGCAACGCCAGTCGAGAGTGCTTTTGAGTTTCTGCCTGAACTCGACATGCTGCTAATAATGACCGTCGAACCAGGATTTGGTGGCCAGCCGATGCTTGATGAGACTCTCGAGAAGATTCCGGTCGCTCGCAGAGAGATTGATCTCCTCGCGAAACCAATCACTTTGCAGGTTGATGGGGGAGTGACAGTTTCCAACATTGGAAGGCTTTCCTCGTTGGGCGTCGATTGCATCGTGGCTGGCTCAGCTGTCTTTGACGCCGGTGACGCTGCTGAGAACATTGCAGCACTGCGAAAAGCCGCTTCACCTTCTGCCTGAACCTGACTAACCTAGGCAAATGAAATCCTTCAACCAGCTCTTCTCAGAATTAGAGGAAATTGCGGCCAACCCGCTGGCGGACAGCGGTTCTGCCAGATTACTCAAGGAGGGACCTCATGCAATCGGTAAGAAAATTGTTGAAGAGGCGGCCGAGGTTTGGATGGCAGCGGAATACGAGACCAAAGAGGACCTCGCTCTTGAGGCATCCCAGCTCATCTACCATGTTCAACTTCTTTTGGTGTCTAAAGGGATTGGACTTAGCGAGCTAGAGGAGCGTCTTTGATGCTGAGAGTTGCAATCCCAAATAAGGGCATATTGTCTGAAAGCTCAATCTCAATCTTGCGCGAAGCAGGGTATTCAATGAGAAGGGAAGCTGCAGAGCTACACGTTGTTGACGAGGCTAACCAGATTGAGTTTTTCTACCTAAGACCCCGCGACATTGCGACTTACGTTGGTGAGGGTTCATTAGATGCTGGAATTACCGGTCTTGATCTCTTGCTTGATTCAAAATCCAAGGCCGTTGAGGTTGCAGATCTCGGTTTTGGAGGATCTACCTTCCGCTTCGCTGTTGGCAATGAAACCACCTTCAAGGAGCTCAAGGACCTCAATGGCAAGAGAATTGCCACAGCCTATCCATCTCTACTTGCCGATTTTCTTTCGAAAGAAGGCGTATCGGCTGAGGTGGTAAGACTTGACGGAGCCGTGGAGAATGCCATAAAGCTAGGTGTGGCAGATGCAATAGCCGATGTTGTATCAACGGGCAACACCTTGAGAAAAGCAAATCTTAGAATAATCGGCCCTATTCTGTTGAAGTCAACAGCCAGACTGATTGCTTCTCCAGGAAAGTCGGAACTTAGTAGTCGCCTACTGCGACGCATCGAGGGTGTGATTGTGGCCCGGGAATATGTCTTGATGGATTATGACTGCCCTAAGAACCTCATAGAAAGGGCAATCGCAATAACGCCTGGATTCGAATCACCAACAATCTCGCCACTGGCAGATCAGAATTGGGTCGCGGTGAGAGCCTTGGTCAAATCAAGTGAGACCAATAATGTGATGGATCAGCTTTCCGACTTAGGGGCAAAGGCCATTCTGGTTACCTCCATTCACGCCGCGAGGATTTAGTGCCATCAATCAGAATTGTTCCCTGTCTAGATGTGAAGGACGGGCGAGTCGTAAAGGGAGTGAATTTCCGCAATCTAAAAGACAGTGGAGACCCTCTTGAATTGTCGAAGCTCTACTACGAGCAGGGTGCCGATGAAATTACGCTCCTCGACATCTCAGCTTCACTCGAGGGTCGATCAGCAACTCTTCGATTAGTCGAGAGGTGTGCAGAGTCGATTTTTGTTCCACTAACTGTTGGCGGTGGAGTTAGGTCAGTAGACCAGGTTCGACAGCTTCTCAGTGCTGGGGCCGACAAAGTTTCGGTTGGATCGGCTGGTATCTCACAGCCAGACCTCATAAATGACATCGCACACGAATTTGGCTCGCAAGTTCTGGTGGCCTCGCTCGATATCAAGCGCATGGACACTGTCTCCGGATTTGGCATTACTCGTCTAGGTGGTACAGAAGACACTTCCATTGATGCCCTTGAGTGGGCCTCGGAGCTGGCAGCTAGAGGAGCGGGTGAGCTGCTAATCAATGCAATGGATACCGATGGAACCCGACAAGGATTTGACCTCGAGCTACTTTCGGCAATACGTTCCAGGACGAGCCTTCCAATCATTGCCTCGGGTGGCGCTGGATCAGTTGAGGACTTTATCCAGGCTGCCAAGGTTGGTGCAAATGCGTTGTTAGCGGCGAGTGTCTTCCATGATCAAACCCTTACGATTGAACACACCAAGCAGGCTTTATCTATTGCAGGATTCGAGGTGAGAGAAAGTGCTTAACCTTGACTCCCTGCGCTTCGATTCCAGCGGCTTAATTCCCTGTGTAATTCAGGATGCCGCGACCGGCAAGGTCTTGATGCTTGGCTATGCCAACAAGGAGACGTTGGAAGAAACTATCTCAGGCGGTTTGATGGTGTTCCATTCTCGCTCAAGAAATCAACGCTGGCTGAAGGGGGAAACCAGCGGAAATACACTGAGGGTTGTCGAAATAGCCAAAGATTGTGACTCAGATGCTCTTCTTGTTTCGGTAGAGCCTGCAGGCCCTTCCTGTCACACCGGTAGTGAAAGCTGTTTCGAGGTTGAGAATTGATCACTCTCGAGGAGTTTGAAAAGCTTTCCACGGAATACAACGTTGTGCCAGTGATGAAGAGACTGTTTGCCGGTGTTGACACACCTGTCGGCATATACCAAAAGCTTTGTGTGGAAAGACCGGATACGTTTCTGCTCGAGTCTGCCGAGCAAGGCGTGTGGGGTCGATTCTCCTTTATCGGCGTCAGATCTAGAGGCAGTCTTTCTGCAAGTGAAGGAGTCTCCTGGTCGTCTGAATCCAGTCCTCTTCCAAATGGAAGTCTAAGTTCAAGCCCAGTTGATGCCTTAAGGGAAATCCAAGCCGCATGGAAATGTTCTCCTACTGATTACCCGCTGACATCCGGACTGGTTGGTTTCATCAGCTGGGGACTCACAGAGCATCTAGAGAACCTGCCTGCACGACAGGCGCAGGACTATCAGATAGCTCTATACACGTTTCTTCAATTTTCTGAACTTGTGATCGTTGACCACCAAAGATCAGAACTGGTGCTAGTGAGCGTTTCCTTTTTTGATAGGACTAAGGAACCTAAGGAGCTATACCAAGAGGCTGTTGCAAATCTCGCCAGTCTTGAAAGCAGGCTTTTAGAACCCACAGCGCCATTGATTTCTGAAGTCTCAGAGGGGCTTGTCGAGTATGAATCAAACATGTCCCGCGAGCATTTTCTTGGGTCCGTTGAAAAAGCAAAGGAATACGTTCGAATTGGTGATGTGTTCCAGGTAGTCATTTCCCAAAGATTTAAGCAGGACTTTCATGGGGATCCCCTCGATGTTTATCGGGCTCTCAGGGCTTCCAATCCAAGTCCCTACATGTATTTGGTGAGGCTACAAGATGATTCTGGAGAGTTTTCCATTGTTGGTTCATCGCCAGAAGCACTTGTGAAGGTAAATGGTCAACGCGTAGTTACCCATCCGATTGCCGGCTCAAGGCCGCGAAGTGAAAGTGCAATTCGTGATGAGCAGCTAGCGCAAGAGCTGCAGGCCGATGAAAAGGAGAAGAGCGAGCACCTGATGCTGGTTGACCTAGCTAGAAACGACCTCCTACGAGTTTGCAAGCCTGATTCCCTACAGGTAACTGAGTTCATGCAGATTCACAGATTCAGCCACGTTATGCACCTAGTTTCGACTGTCGAGGGAGATCTGCGACCAGGAATAACCTCGGTGGATGCATTGCTGGCAACGTTCCCAGCTGGGACATTGTCCGGAGCCCCAAAGCCGCGAGCTCTCGAAATCATTTCAGAACTCGAGTCCAGCTACCGCGGTCTATTTGGGGGAGTTGTTGGTTACTTCGACTATGCCGGCAATGCTGATCTAGCTATCGCCATAAGGACAGCTCTTATTCGTAACGGCGTTTCTTACATGCAAGCGGGTGCAGGAATTGTCCTTGATTCCAACGCTGAGTCTGAATACCAAGAAACTCTTTCAAAGGCTGCTGTGGTACTTAAGGCAGTGTCACTGGCGAAGGGTATGCATGCTTAGGTGGACTTGGATTACGTTACTTGCAATCGCAGGAAGTTGGTTACTTCTGCTACTGCCTTGGGTCGCAATCAACGAGACGACACTTACTGGGGCTGAATTGTCGGATCTTTTAACTCTCGCTCCAGGGCTAGCAATCTTGATGTTGGTGATATCACTCTATGGCAAGGGGGTTCGATTACTGCAGGTACTTGCTGCACTCACTCTGCTTTCCTCCGGAGTCTTTGCCCTAGTTTCGGATTTTTCCAAGAGCCCAGCGAGTATCCAAGCCCAGGAAGCGATCTCTGGGCTCGCTGGTGAGGATGGGCTTGCCCAGCAGTTGGCTACCCCATTGTTTTACGGCTTAGGTCTGTTGGTGGTTAGCTTTCTGTGTCTTTACCTGTTCAAAATGCCGGTAGCTATTCGCAAATCTTCGCAAACAATAGATGACGGCGACCCAAGAGGAATCTGGGAATCACAGAGTTAAAGCTAGAATTGGATCCGGAGGAAAGATGTCAAACGAACAATTAGAGCCAGGGCACGGCAATTCACTAGCCGCTTGGGTTACCGTAGGAATCATCATTTTGGCGTTCACAATCGGCACAATTTTCTTCTTTCTCGACATCGCAATCATGGTTTGGTTATCAGCTGGTTTAGCAATTGCCGGACTAGGTGCGGGCTACTACCTAAAGCGGGCTGGCTACGGTGTTGGCGGCCAACACACTAAGCACTAGTGCTCGAATCTCTATTCGCTGCGGCTGAACGTGATTCGGCAGCAAGGGAACAATCTATAAGTTTTGACACTCTTCTCAATGATGTCGATCAGCTTCCACCAACCCCTAGCGTCTATGAGCGCCTCGCCCCTGAAGGTCGAATCAAGGTAATTGCCGAGATTAAACGAGCTAGTCCGTCTCGTGGTGACATGGCGGAAATTGCGGATGTGGCTATGTTGGCTTCCGGATATGAGGAGAGCGGGGCAGATGCCATATCCGTTCTCACCGAGCGGACCGGCTTCAAAGGAAGCTTGGAGGATCTTGAGCAAGCCTCGGCAGCGGTTTCTATTCCCACTCTTCGTAAGGACTTCATTTCTAATCGATATCAACTACTTGAGGCTCGTAGAGCAGGCGCGTCATTTGCTCTTCTGATACTTGCCCACCTGGACAAGAGCAAGGCAAAAGATCTAATGCTCTTTTCTCAGGAAGTGGGCCTAGGAGTGCTACTGGAGGTTCACACTGAACACGAAATTCAGACAGCTGCAGAATTGGGTGGTCAATTAATAGGCATAAACACTCGCGATTTGAGGACTTTCAAAACTGATCTGGGTCTTTTTGAGAAAATGGCCTCGCAACTACCTCGTAATTCAATCAAAGTTGCCGAATCCTCAGTCAAGAGTGTTGAGGATGTTAGACGATATCGTGATGCTGGGGCAGATGTTGTTTTGGTCGGGGAGGCCTTGGTAACGGGCGACTGGAAGACCCTTATTCAACAGTTCATCCAAGTCGCGTAGAATCTTCAAATGAGTGAAAAGCTTTCAGGGGCAGTTGGTCCTTACTTTGGCGAGTACGGCGGGCGATTTGTTCCTGAGCCTCTCATCCAGGCACTTGAGCAGCTGGAGCAGACATACCTCGCAGCAAGAAAAGACCCTGCTTTTATAAACGAGCTTGCTCAACTTCACAAAACCTATACGGGCAGACCCTCAATCATCACTGAGGCCGCCAGATTTGCTAAGCAAGTAGGCAACCTACGTGTGTTTCTAAAGAGAGAAGATCTAAATCACACAGGCAGCCACAAGATCAACAACGTTATGGGTCAAGCCCTTCTTACAAAGTTGATGGGGAAGACTCGAATAATCGCCGAAACCGGAGCGGGACAGCACGGCGTTGCCTCCGCAACCGCTGCTGCCTATTTTGGACTCGAATGTGTTGTTTACATGGGCGAGGTAGATACCCAGCGTCAGGCGCTCAATGTTGCACGAATGAAGCTGCTTGGAGCTGAGGTCGTACCCGTAACAACAGGTTCCAAGACTCTGAAGGATGCAATAAACGAGGCCATGCGTGATTGGGTGGCAAACGTTGACACAACACACTACCTACTCGGCACAGTAGCCGGGCCTCATCC
>JACCDV010767750.1_pt1 | contig 12141 bp, 17 predicted proteins | sample 7446131 | NCBI WGS metagenome assembly JACCDV01 (sample SAMN15323448, study PRJNA562643) | freshwater metagenome | isolation source: river surface water | place: USA:Blue River Watershed | collected 2017-08-17
AAGGTACCGCTCTACCCTATCACGCCACTCATATTCTGCGGCTCATGTGGTTACCTAGCTTATTCAAGCATCATGTATGCGCACAGCAAAGGAGCTGTGGCCATTTCAATGTATGTGATGATTGCTGGCGTGGTGGCACTGATTTTCTTGAGACTGAAAAAAGCTTCTTAAATCACTCAATAGAAGTTTGGCCTGCCCAGCACGATTCGAACGTGCGACCTACGCCTTAGAAGCTCAGAAAATCGATAATTTCGACAGTATTCTTAACATGTTAGACCTAGCCAAATCAGGTGTAGTTTAGGCAGTCAATTTACTGGCATCTAATAGCGTTTAATGCAGGTCATATGGTGTCGACATATGACTTAATGGCAAACATTAGCGGTTATATCTAGAACAATGGAGAAATGTCGGGAAAACCGACAAAATAAAAAACCACCCTTAAGGATGGTTTAGTAATTCTCTCAAGATACGGTCCGTATGAATTACTTACCAACCATTACATCTGAGGCTTTAATAATTCCCCATGCATCATCACCAACATTTAAATTCAATTCGTCCACAGCTTCATTAGTAATAGAGGCTGTTAGCACATTGCCGCCACCAATATCAATCTTTATATGACTAGTTGTTTGACCTTTTTTAAGATCAATTACCTTACCCTTAAGTGTATTGCGGGCACTGAGAGAAATATTTAACTTCATAACACTCCTTAATAAACATATTGTTTTGCATAAACAGCATCATTGTAGAGCGACTCTTTGTATTGAGATTTTCCGTATTCTCTAATAATTTTTTGGCCAGCTTCTGATGCCACAAACTTAATAAAATTAACAGCAGTATTTCTTCCAGATGTAGCCCCCTCTGGTGCAGCCAAAGCATCATAGGTATTAACCAAAAACTTATCCCCTCTAAATAATATTTCTAAATTGGGCGCCAGTGTTTTCTCTGCAACCCAAGTACTACTATCTGTCATGAAATAAGCTTGTTCCTTATTTGCTCTAATCAGAGAAGCAGTCATAAAGTCATTAGTGACAATGTACCAAGAACCGCCTGGATTTATGCCAGCCGTCTTCCATATATCCATTTCTTTGACATGAGTCCCAGACTTATCGCCACGAGAAATAAAATTAACCTGCGCTTCTGCAATTTTTTTATACGCATCAGAACCACTAATTGCAGATCTGATTTTCGCTGGATCGGATTTTGGTCCAACAATATAAAACTCATTAGAGCCGATCAATGTTCTATTCACCGCCCAACCTTCTGAAATAGCTTTATTAACAGCGCTAGGTGCATGAACCATGATCATGTCCACCTGCTTATTTTTTAGCAAATTAAGCGATGCCCCACTACCAGCTTTAACCCAATTCATTTTGGCATTTTCTTTTTTACCAAACTCTTCACCAAGTAGCTTTAGTAAACCCAACTCACCTGGGCTACCTGTGGCAAGAGAAAACTCCTGAGTACCGCTACCATAACTTGCTTCTATTTTTGGGAAGTTTTGAGCATGTGCCATAGAAAATGAAATTGCCATTAATCCGCACCAAATTAGCTTTAAATTCATAAAAGTAACCTTAACTAAAAATTAGTCAGTTAAGTATCCAGTTAACAGGTGATTATTCAATATGAAAATATATTCATATGCAAAACAAAGCTATGTAACCATGTCTTTAGTTGGATCTTTGAGTAACTCAAAAAATTTTTGGAGCCCTTAAAAATTTGTATACCCCCGGAATAACGGCTGAAATCTCTTGATCTAATTAAGAGAAAAAGTGACTAAAAATTTTAATGTCCATGAACGTATCCTACAATTTAAAAATAGAAGCAAATCCTGCTGAACACACTCACTAACCAATAATGAAGCAGCATCTTTGAAAATAAATTCCCATTTAGTAATTAAGGGTTAATTACTGGTAGCATCAACACCATAGTTACAAAATAAAGAGCTAGCTACATGGTTTATCTTTTGTTAGTGCTATTAGTAATTTCAGTAATTACTGCTGTTCACTACGCCGAAGTCATTGCCCATAAACTAGGTGAGCCCTATGGCACACTTGTACTTGCTGTTAGTGTGACCATCATTGAAGTGGCACTGATTGTTGCTATGATGCTATCGGGATCTGATGGGGCAACGTATATTGCTAGAGACGCAGTATTTGCTGCAATCATGATTGTGATGAATGGTGTTGTTGGCTTATGTATTTTCATTGGCGGCATCAACCATAAAGAACTCCAATTCAGGATTGAGGGGCCTAATTCTGCAATTGCTGTGCTGGCTACACTGGCAACCTTTACATTAATTTTGCCTGTATTTGCGATTGGATCACCAGGACCAACTTTCACGCAAAGCCAATTAGCTTTTGCAGGCATTTCTTCATTGGCTTTGTATGCTGCTTTTATTTTTTTCCAAACTGTTTCACACAGAGATTATTTTCTACCCAAAGATCAAAACCTCAAAAATAATGAATTAGTGCACGCTGAACCACCTGGAAAATTAAAAACAATTGTCAGTACTGGCTTACTATTCATTTCACTAATCTTTGTTGTTTGGCTAGCCAAATCCTTAAGTCCATTCATTGAGTCAGCCGTTAATGCTATGGGCGCTCCTAAAACTATAGTTGGTATTGCAATTGCAGCTTTAGTTTTGATGCCAGAAAGCATTGCAGCTGTGCGATCCGCAAAAGCGAATCGATTACAAACAAGTTTAAATTTGGCGCTAGGCTCTGCCCTCGCCAGCATAGGATTAACAATACCCACTGTTGCAGCAATCTCAATTTACTTTGATTTACCGCTTAGCTTAGGAATCAATCCAGTAAGCATGGTTTTATTGCTATTAACTTTATTTGTTGGATTAATCACTCTCGCATTAGGAAAAACAACCCTACTACAAGGAATAATTCATCTAATTATTTTTGCAACTTACTTGTTTATGTCTTTCAATCCATAAAGTAAGTAATAGGTTACTTTATTCAAAGAAATCTTGGACTAAGCTCAAGAGTAACTGATGAAACTTGAGATTTAGATTTTTATCAACACCAACAACATCAATAATGTCGGTTTTCCCGACAAATTAACCTAAAGCTGCTAATTGATTTTGACCTTGTTTTATCTTCTGCCTAGCTCTTTCAGCTTTGACTGCTTTTCTGGCTCTTTTAGCTTGATCTTGAAGTGATTTGATTCTGGACTGTTCAGGCGTCAGTGGCTTGGTGGTTACTTCTTTGATTTTCATACTTACCCCAGCTTTACCGGAATAGATATCACATTGTTAGCACCAAACTGCTGTTGGAGCAGCAATCTAGCATGCGTGGAACTATCTGCGTACACCACAGTTTTTAGTGTGAAGCCACTGACTTTTACTTGAGCTTGATATCTATTCATACAAGTATTTAGCTAGGATTTAAATCCACTACCCAAATGCTTGCTGGCATGTTGTATTTGCATATCTAACCCCCCTTCTTCTACTACCTTCTTGATCTGTTCAATAGCTTTGACCAAATCAGCAGCACTATCAACTTGAACACTCATCTTGCCTTTGGCTAGCTCTAATGTATGGCTTCCATACTTCACAGAAAAACATACCTTGCCATCGGCGTTAACAAACCACCAGGGCTTGAGGCGTTTAGACACTTCCATCTGCTTACGTAAGCCTGTTTCTCGATCGGTAAAACTGCGAAACTTAGTCACAACAAATGGTTTGCCATCTATTTGACCTTTGGCCAACATTAATTGTTCCCACAACCTGCTTGACAACTTATTTCTCTTAACTTGAATCATAGGTAAATGACGTTGTTTGGTATCGGCCACAAGATTTAGATTATCTAATGCACTCATCACACTCTCCTTTGATTGAATAGAGCTACAAGTTATGGTCTTTTAACCAAAAGAACGACCTCTTTTTTATTTCCTGTGTTTTTGACTAATTTTTCATGGAAAAAATATGGTTTTTATTAGCAAGAGATAAATATTTACGAGTCGCGTAGTGAGTCGCATTGAAGTTGCATTAAAGAAATAGTTGCTGTTGCAAGTTGCGATTTGAGGACAAATGAGTAACTCAGATCGCAACACGCAACTAGGCGACAGCAACGAACCTCTTGGATCTGCTACTCCTCTGCAACTAACGCGACTTCATTCATAACTTAATAAGGAAAAATATATGAAACAAGTAACAATACGTTTGTGGGAAAACAAGAAGTTCGGTACAACTTATGGCAAAGGGCTTTATCGCCGAGCTATCTATAACGGCACAGCCGAGGTCTTATCACCCTACGCCAAGTATTTATTGGATTTTGAGCAAATTGAATCATGGTTTCATCTGGCCAAAACACCTGTTCATATCGATATGCTCAAGCAATTAGCCGATCAACCAGAAAACGAAGATGGTCAATTGCTCAGTTGGATTTATCGCTATGACAACGGCATAAAAATACCGGTACGAGGGTTCGCTCAACTGGATTTAGTGCATTCATTGATCACACTACAAATTGATGATGCTGAGGTGGGCATACAAGAATTATGGACTCTACCGTTGCGTAGTTGTATCGCCAGAATTCCCAAAAAACCTACACCTGCACTGATCGCAACCAACTGCTCGGAGCTAAATTCACCTCAAAAACCTGCTACAAGCGGTGTTTTTGGTGAAGCAAATACTCGCAGTACTGGAACAGATGGTTTTGCTGTGTAGGGCTGATTTGATGTACTAGCTGTAATTCGTGGCTTTTTCGCCACGGATTACAGTCAAAAGGCATAAATACTTGTAATAAAAAGAGGCTAAGAAAATTATGATTTTCTTAGCTCACTCTTCAAAATCAATTGGTTACGCTATCTTTGTTAACGGCAAATTTCGGTCGACCTTTTTGAAATAAGAAAACATACTAAAAGCGTACTTTTTATTTATATAAGGATATGAAAATGGCTCAAGCAAAAACACTAACCCAAGAAGAACTAGAACACGTGTTCGATTACATCAGCACACGCAAATATGCAGAACGTAACCGGGCACTGATTGCCATGAGTTTCTACGCGGGACTTCGCGTAGCCGAAATATCTGCTCTTCGTATGGTGGACGTGGTCAACGCAGATGGCACGATCAAGTCAGAAATACGACTAGCTGCCAACCAAACCAAAGGCAAACATCCTAGAACTGTGTTTATCAGTACAAAATTGCAGGAAATATTGGCTGATTACTTGTTGACAAGACATGTACGCAATGGAGATGTGGCGTTTTTCCACACAGACAACAGATTGTCATTCACCCCTAACGGATTATGCGTTTGGTTCCACACACTCTATCGGAATATCGGCATAGCTGGTGGTAGCAGCCATTCAGGAAGAAAATTTTTCATTACAAGTTTAGCTAACAAAGGTATTGGTGTGAGAATCTTAGCCAGTCTAGCTGGTCATAGATCCATTGCAGTAACTCAGAGGTACATCGATGTTAACGACGAACAGAAGAGAAACGCCGTTGAACTCATTTAGCTAACTTAGCAGCCTTCACATTTACAAGTCGTTGCTGCTCGAGCTTTTCCCACTTATTATTTGCTCGAATTCTCAAAGCCAAACTACTATAGGAAAAATCCACTTTTTCAACCAGATCTTGAGATGGGAATTTTCCTCGGGCAGCATTTTCCGCAATCTTTTCTGCTCGATCTAAAGCTCGACTTGTGAGTCTAGTTATGATTCTTCGCTCAATTCCTTCACGACCATCCTTGACTCGTCTAGGCCCACTAGGATCAAAAACTGAGCGATCATACGTAGCACTAACTTTTGCATGAACTCCTAAACGCCACTCCTCTAGCTTGGGTTTAGCTGCTTTCAACCAAATTAAACGAATACCCTTCATCAAAGCTTTACTGTGAATTCTTTGCGCAGTAATTTTTAATTTTGGTTTTTTCTTGACTGGCTGCTTATATGCAGAATACTCATCCAGTAACTTATTAATTTGCCGAAGAACTTCTTTTCTAGTTCTTCCCAGAGGTACCGATATAAGTGCTGTAGGCACAAATCCTTCCTCTTCCCTGGTAGCTGTCAAATAGGCCGTTAATTTATCTTTAATATCAGTCAAGCTTGTAGGCGCATCTATCTCTGTCCTCGTGATCTCGTGAACACGCGGCTTAGAGTATGGATTGCCATATGCCTGAATGCCTTTGGTTAACCACCATTTCCTATACAAGATTTTTTGCACATCACCCAGTAACTCATAAGTTTCCAGAACCTTTTCAAAGTCTTTGGGCAGTATTTGCTGGTCTTCCTGAGTGAGACCCTCTGTATTAGCTTTTCTAGCTAACTCATAACTAGGGCTTAACTTTAAATACTCAAACAGCAGCCTGTAAGCAGTTGTTGTCTCTGCATGTAATCCAGGACGAGAGAAATCTTTTCCTCTGGTTTGCCAAGGTTCACGGACTTTAGCCATTTAGAAGTGCCCACAAATAAGAATTTAATTATATCTGCGTATTTTATTAATTGTTGACTTTAACTAAAACTAAGTCATCAGCGAAATGTCGCTTTTCTTTAAAAATTGGATAACTCTGAAAGTCGGGAAAACCGACAAATCTCCTAATTTCTTACTGAGACTAGGGTTTTTTAATCAAGTTCCATAGGAGGTAAACATGGACACTGTTGCAGATAACAACACGGTAAAAGTTGAGGCACCGGAAGACCTCAAAACAAAAATCAAGCTGGATGCTTCTCTAAGTATTGGGCAAGTCATTAGCAGCTTGATTAGTGCTCGTAAACATTGGCAAGAAAATGAACTGGCGAGATCAAATCAAGCCTTGTACGGAATCTTGCAAAAGTGCTTTAACTTGCACTTCAGTATGAATGGCCTTGATGCGGCAGCCACTGCACTCAAAGCTGCATTTCACGAATATTGTGAAAATCAAACGCCAAAAATTACTGGCAGTCATTTGATGACACAAATTGTGAACGCTGTGTTTGGCATGCAAGATCGTCGCACATCAAGCGCTTACTCGATTGTTCTTCGTCATGCACACAGCAAATCTTGGAGTGTTTTAGATATTCCAGCAAAAATTACTGAAGCAGGTGGCGTTGAAGCAATTCGCAAGAATTGCAGCGGCAAAGGGAAGTCTTCAGTAGACAAAGCTACTGCAGCAAAACCAGCATTAGCTGGAGATGTATTAGCAGCCGTCAAAAGTGACAAATTGACTGCCAAGCTAAACATGGCTGAATACAAAAATGGCGTCATTTTGCTAGCAACTGCTGAACCAAATGGTGAATTTCATATTCGTCGCTTGATTCAAAAAGAAAGTACGGTAAATGCTGTATTAGCCAGCATTTACACCACTGTCACAGAAGAGCAAAAAGTAGCAGCTGCTAAACAACAGCCTGCGAACGATGCTTCAGTTCGTGACGAAGCAATTGATGCTGCAGTAGCAGCATAACCCAAGCGACACGCTGATTTCAGAGCTATCCAACCCAGCCATAACAAGGAGATTGAAATGGCATTAGTAGTACAACAACCAGTAAAACCAGATGACTTTGTGTTGATGACACAAACCAGAACAAAGTTAGAAGCAGTGCTAGATGGGACAGTGAAATTCCCGGGGAATGGCGTATGTAGCCTATTGCTGCATGGCATTTATGGCACAGGCAAAACAACCATGGCTAATTTGTTGCCTGGATGGATTGAGACTTGCAAGAAAACATCTTTTTTAGCCAACAACCTTGTAGGTCAAGTTGCAGACCAACTGCAGCCACATTACTCATTTTTTGGATGTGCTCACGGTCAAAATAGCGTGACCATGTTCAACAACATTCAAGCATCTACGAGTCTTGTCAGTTTCAATAACTCTAACTTGCACTATGTGATTCTTGATGAAGTTGATCATCTAACTCCCGCAGCCAGCGCTTCATTAAAAGCCATCATGAATCGCCAGGATGTGGTGTTTATTTTGACAACCAACCATCTGAATAAAGTAGATGCAGGAGTTATCAATCGCTCCATTTTGTTGGATATGAATGCGGCCCCACCAAATGCTTGGATTTCAAAATTGAAGCAGATTTGCGCTGCATCAAACGTCAATCCACCATCTGATCAAGCTTTGACAGGAATCATCCTGGCAGGTCAGGGATCTGCCAGATCGATTCTCACAGATATGGAAATTACCAATACCAAACGTTCATCAAACACGCATAAAGAAATTGAAAGAAAATAATATGAAATTAAACTCAAAAAAAATTGTTGGCCAAAGTCTTGCCAGTCAAACTGGAACAAGTATTGCCTTTATCACCGCCTGGGATAAAGATATTCACTCAGCACTAGATAAGCTACTTTACTTTGGTTTAACGCGCCAAATTATTGGAAATATCCAATTTAATGATGTTCATATCACCAAGTTTGATGAGAAAGATACTTTTGAGTCAATTATTTTCCAGTTTAAATTGGCGCCAAAATTTCTAGCTGAATATGTTGATGAGCCAACGGTTCTTCAGAGTCTGGAATGGGTATATGCGATTCCAAACTATCACAAGGATTCAATCAACACTAAAGAATCAGATTTATCTCATTACTTTATCAATGCTCGAATTTCTTTGTTAAAAAAAATGGCCTTGGATTTAGATCAATTAGCAAAATTTTTCTCATCCAACCAAGACAAGCTGAAATCCATACAACAGTTTGACGATTTTGAAGAACAGCTAAAACTAAATCATGGAAATATTTAGTTACTTGGCTACAAATTTAACTTATTAAAGGATAAAAAATGTGCTTACAAAAATTTAAAACTACGGTGTTTGTGCCCAGATTTACACACATCTCATCAACCATCGAAATTGATATTGAGCCACACGATAGCGAGACTGATGTGGCTCATAAACTAATTAAAAAACTAGGCGTTATTGATTCCAGCGTAGGTCTTTTATTGTCAAAAAAGTCGCCGTCACTCAGTGTTGATTGGTCAAAACTAATCTCTTATGAAAAAGTTATGAACTGGGGAGGCAAACATGGCTACTTATAAAATATTCACCAGCAAAAGCTACGAATTCTTGATAAATGCCGCAAATGAATTAGAAGCAAAAAATAAATTCATTGTCAAAGTACTTGATGATTTTATTAATGATTCCAACCTTAATTATGGTGAAGTAGTTGATATCGTAGAACAGTCTAAAAATGTATTGGTTGAACAAAAATCATGAAATACGACATTCTTCTAAACAACCATGATGATGAACAGCGAGACATTGTTATTGAGTCTTACTTTCACACCTCAATCAACCCATATATTTTTGGCAAACTAGATTTAGAGAAATCCTTATTGATCCTCACTACTGAACTGGTTGAATATCCATATTACGAGATCAAACTTGTGCCAAGATTAGATAACGATCAAATTAACATTTTTGAGCTAGTTAAGTCTCCAAAGATTATTGCGACCATTGAGGGAGACTGGACAAAAGACACAGCAATTCATTTATTAAGAATTAAAAAGTGCTGTTACGACTCAAATTACAACTTACTTGAAAAAATTAATTTCATGCCTGAAATTATTGCAATTGATAACGATCAAGGCACATCGGAGCTGGTAGATGAGTTCATTCAATATACACATAACCATATTCAGAGCTTAGAAAGAAAAATCTATAGACGCTGGAAAGATTTAATTCGTTCTTACTTGTCATTTAAGGAAGCTAAGGTGAAAAATGCCCCTAGTCAAATATAAAGTAACTGGTAGCTTCCTTGATAGAACTTACTACTCAAATGATTTTGATATAGATCCGAGCGAATTTGAAAATGAAGATGATATTAAAGATTATTTGAGATTATTAACTATTGAATGTCAATTTGATATTCCTTATCAATGGTTGCCTGAAGGCTCAGAGGATCGTGGAGGTGGCTTTCGAATTGAATCAATTAAGAAATATGAATTCGACTAAGCCAACTTCTCTGCACTCAACATAGGAGTTAACTTTGAGTAATGCTTTTCCAGCATTAAAACGGAAGTACCCATTTGCCTAGCTACGGTGTGTATATCAACGCCGTCTGCTAAGGCAAATGTGGCGTATGTGTGCCTCAAGCTATATAAAGTTCGCCTCTGCCCTGCGTGATCCTTTAATAATTCACTATCTTTCATTAGCCTCTCAAACACACCTTCGAGTCCATATGGCTGATCACCCTCTGGCATGGCAAAGATCAATTTATTGACATTTGCCGCTAGTAGTTGATCAAGGTTCTTGTATTGCAGTCCTTGCCACTTCATCAATCTAGTCAACGATGACCATAGTTCATCTTTGGCAATTAAATATCTAGGGCCAGTCTTACCGCTAACCCACACTCTCAAATACTTTCTTTTCCCTATCAGATGCCATTGAAGATCTTTCCAACGCAATGGCATAGATTCTGTTCCAGGTCGAGCTCCCGTATACAACAGAAATTCCACGTAGCAACGACACAGTATCTGCATTTGTCTACTACGCTCAGTTCGCCCATATCTCTTGTACTCATCCCAATAGGCCATAAAGTCTAGTAGCTTATCTATTTCTTGCCGACTAAATCCTGGTCTAGGCTTAGTCTTCTCCCCATCTATTGGTAAGCTAGGAACATCCTTAAATTCATTAATAATTCCATTGGCTCTGGCACGTTTTATTACTCGGTTATAGGTCGTAGAGTGATACCGCTGCGTATCCTTTGCAGGAACTCGACCCATTTGATTGATTCGCCAACTGGCAAAGTCATTCACTAGCTCCTCGGTAATTTCATCTACCTGATATCTACCAAAGAATGGAATTAGATACTTACTGATAATGTAGATATAGTCATTTCTAGTCTGATTACTTATGTTTTTTAACTTGGCGATAGACTCTAGCTCTTGCTCTGCAATACGCTTGAAGGTTTTCTTTGTAATCGGTAATCCACTAAAAATCTTAGCCTTAACTGTCTCATAGATAGCTATTGATCTAGTAGTTGCTTCAGCCAATTGATCACTACCCGTACTGGCATGATGCCATTGACCATTCTCTAACTTGAACCTAGATTGCCAATATTGGCTGTTAGGCCGCTTGAATAAGGTGACTTCACCATCAAGAACGGAGATAGTTTCAGAGTCTGAAGGTTGAGAGTTTTGAAATAAGAACTTTAGGTTATTCATAGCTATAAGTGAGCAATTAAGTCACTTACAGCTTAGCTTCAGATTAAGATTTGGACGACCTCTATATGTCGGGAAAACCGACAAATAAAAACTCACTATACAAAGGTGGTTTTGGTATTTCTTGGTGGCCCAGGGCGGAACCGACCAGGAAAGTAGCGTCCTGCAACTAGACGCCGAATAAATTTGTTCCATTTAGAACAGACAATAAGTAATCCTCTATCTATCCAGGCTTGATGGAATGGAACTTGGCAGAGTTGCTGAATTCAACTGAAAGTGGGATTATTGAGCCATCGATCAAGGAGGTCATATGGCAGACAATCCCAAAAAACGTGGAAAAGATGGCAAGACCATAAGCAATCAGAATCACGAGCTTGCCTATGCGGCTAAAAAAGCTGGCGTCAAAAAAGAAGACGTGAAAAAAGCTAAAGCTGCAACTAAATCAACGCGCCGCTCAATAATTGAATCAGAACTTAAGAAAATAAAACCAAAATAAGTTCTCTTTCCCGCTATCCTTAATTGATCAATCAAGAATCTGCATAGATTAGCTAGTAACCCATGCGTCCAGTTACGGGACGCTTACTAGCTTAGCTTCAGATTAAGATTTGGACGACCTCTTTTATTTAGAAAAGTAATAGCTAACCTGCTTCCTATCGCGGCTTGATATGAGCGGCTGCTAACGACTCAAAGCAGACTTTGGCGAAACATGGCTCCACCAATCAACGATAGCAACCTGATCACTTCAAAACGATCTATAGACTAGATTGAATTGAAGTAATTTATAAATTAAATCTTGCTGTTATTACTTTCGCCTTTATCTTGATAACTGCTATGGCTTTAGCCCCTTTGGGAATAGCAAAACTTCCTTTCAGCTCGAATTTGCCTCCATTAGGCAGAAGCTCATAATCTTTTTTGTCAGATCCAATTAAGACTGTCAGCTTTGCTGTCCCACCGTCTATAGGTAGCGGTTTACCGTGGTCGGTCAAATACAGCGATAGGCTATCAGGCTTTGTAACCAATTCAATATCAATGTCCTTAGCTTCTA
>JACCDV010097475.1_pt1 | contig 12140 bp, 6 predicted proteins | sample 7446131 | NCBI WGS metagenome assembly JACCDV01 (sample SAMN15323448, study PRJNA562643) | freshwater metagenome | isolation source: river surface water | place: USA:Blue River Watershed | collected 2017-08-17
ACAGTAATGGCACAAAAGAAAAAAGGGGTAACTGCTCCGCAGGTTGCAAGCATTACACAGGATCCTGTAATCAAGTCACAAAATTTTAGATTGGTAGGTCCATTTAGAGGTGGCAGAGCTGCTGCAGCTGTTGGTTCTTACTCAGAGCCTAATACATTTTATATGGGTTCTACAGGTGGTGGTGTTTGGAAAACCAACGACGCGGGTGCTAATTGGAAAAATATTTCTGATGGCTATTTTGGTGGAACCATTGGTTCTATTGCGATTGCTCCATCCAATGAATCTATTATTTACGTAGGCGAAGGAGAAAATACTATGCGTGGTAATGTGAGTGAAGGATTAGAAGGTGCATGGAAATCAACCGATGAAGGAAAGACTTGGAAAAATATTGGCTTAAAAGAAGGTCGTCATATTGTTCGCATGATTGTTCATCCTAAAAATCCAGACATTGTTTGGGCTGCTGTGATGGGACATTTATTTGGACCTAATGAAAATAGAGGTGTATATAAGAGTGTAGACGGTGGTGCAACTTGGAAAAAAGTTTTGTATGTGAATCCACAAACTGGAGCAAGTGATTTGATCATTGATCCAAGTAATCCAGATGTAATGTATGCTGGAACATGGCAATTAATTAGAACTCCGTATAGTTTAGAAAGCGGTGGTGAAGGATCTGGCATGTACAAGAGTACCGATGGTGGTGAAACATGGACAAATATGAAAGCTGCAAAAGGTTTACCTAAGGGTGTTTGGGGAATTGTAGGTATTGGTATTGCTAAATCAAATACAGATAAATTGTATGCTTTGATTGAAAACAAAGACGGCGGTTTATATATGTCTGATGATGCTGGAAAATCTTGGGAATTAGTTTGCAGCGATAACAATATTCGTCAACGTGCTTGGTACTATACTAAAGTTTTTGTTGACCCAATGGATGAAAATAAAGTGTACTGTCCAAACGTGAACTTTATGGTGTCTACAGATGGCGGTAGAAACTTTAAATCTTTACCTACTCCTCATGGAGATCATCATGATTTATGGATTGATCCAAAAAATCCAAGGAGAATGATTGTATCTGATGACGGAGGTGCTCAGGTAAGTTTAGATGGAGCGAAATCTTGGAGCACGATGATGAATCAGCCAACAGTGCAGGTGTATCGTTTAAGTACAGATAATAGTTTCCCTTATAGAATTCTTGGTGCACAACAAGACAACTCTGCTTTCAGAATTAAATCTAGCACATATGGTTCTTTTATTGGTGAAGCAGATTTTGATGTAACTGCTGGAGGTGAAAGTGGCTATATTGTTGCAGATCCTACAAATTCAGATATTGTATATGGAGGTTCATATGGTGGTTTGATCACGAGATATGATCATAAGACAGGTGAAAACAGAGTGATCAATGTATGGCCAGACAATCCAATGGGTGCTGGTGCTGAAGCGATGAAATACCGTTTCCAATGGAATCACCCTATATTCTTCTCTCCGCATAATCCTAAAAAATTATATACAGCGGGAAATCATTTATTCTCTACTGAAAATGAAGGTGCAAGTTGGACGAAGCTTTCTCCAGATTTAACCACAGATGATAAAGCAAAACAAAAAAGTTCTGGTGGTCCAATCACTCAAGATAACACTAGTGTAGAATACTATTGTACTATTTTCACTGCTGCTGAATCTCCATTAGAAAAAGATTTATTATGGACTGGTAGTGATGATGGTATTATTAGCGTAAGTAAGGATGGTGGTGCTCATTGGAAAAATGTAACTCCAAAAGATGCTCCTACTTGGATGATGTGGAATAGAGTAGAAGTAGATCCATTTAGAAAAGGAACAGCATATTTTGCTGGTACTAGATATAAATTAGACGATTTTGCTCCGTATATCTATAAAACAACTGACTATGGCGAAACATGGGAAAAAATTACCACAGGTATTAACCCAATGCATTTCACTAGAGCGATTGTAGCAAGTACTAAAAAAGCAGGTGTGTTATTTGCAGGTACTGAATATGGTTTATATGTTTCAGTAAATGATGGTAAATCTTGGGAGCCCTTCCAATTAAATTTACCAGTAACACCAATCACTGATTTATTGGTTCGTGACAATAATTTAATTGTTGGAACTCAAGGAAGAAGTATTTATGTGTTTGATGATTTAAGTTTAGTAGAGCAGTTTCAAGCAACTACTGTCAATAAAGTATTCCCTGTAGCAAACACTTATAGAGTGCCACCACAAATGGGCGGCAGAAGAAGAAGAGCTGCAGCAAGCGTTCCTGCCAATGTGGGTTTAAATCCATTAAAAGGTGCAGTAGTAAAATACTATTTAGCAAATTCTAATGACAGTACTAAAGTTGAAATTAGCATTTTGGATGACCAAAATAAAGTAATCAGAACCTATAGTTCTAAAGACAAAGAAGGTCCATCAACAGATCAAGGCTTCAATCAATTTGCATGGAATTTATACCATAAAGAAATAGAACAACCAGAAGCTGGTTTGATTTTATGGAATGGATCAACTAGTCCTGTATTAGCTGCTCCAGGTAAATACACCGCTAAAGTAACTATAGATAAAGAAGTAGTTTCTTATCCTTTTGAAATTCTTGCTGATCCAAACTACAAAGTATCTAACGCTGATTTAAAAGAACAAGAACAATTCTTACTAGAAGTGGCTGGTAGTTTCAGTGAAATTATGAAGACATTAAAAGGAGCAAAAGAAATGAAATCACAAATTGCTGCTGTTCAGAAGAAAACAAAGGATTCAAGTTTTCAAGCGAGTGCGAAGGCAGTCATTGAATCTCTTACTAAATTAGAAGAAGCTTTACATCAAACCAAAGCAAAAAGTGGACAGGATGTATTGAACTTCCCCATTCGTTTAGATGATAAGATTGCAGGCGTATTTGAATCTGCTGCTTCTGGATATGTTGCTCCAACCAAGCAAGTAAAAGAAACTTACTTGGAGTTAAAGCAACAAGTTGATGAGCAATTAAAGAAGTATGAGACGATTAAGAAAGAAAGCGTTAAAGCTTTAAATGATAAAGTACATCAATTGGCTATACCTATTATAGGAAACTAAGATTCTATTGAATTATAAAAAGGCCCCGAATTTTCGGGGCCTTTTTTGTGTATTCAATTATTCAAAATCTTTGTAAAGAAGATATTTTTTTCTAATCTTTTTAAATGCAACAAGCCCTGGTTGCCAGCTAGCCCTGATTTCTTCTATTGATTTATCTGCTTTTAGTTGTTCCATCAAGCTTGCATTACCTGCTAGTTTATTGAAAAAGAAATCTGTAATTAGACCAGATTTAGGTTGAAGAAAAAAACTATCTTTTTGAGGAAATGCTGCGTAAATCTCTTTGATCAATGCAAGGTCAATGTGGTTTTTAGGTGCTTGTTGATTGCTCAGATCCCATCCATAACATACTTGTCCATACAATTTAGAACTCATGGCACCTTGTCTTGGTGCAGGAGTAAACTGAAAACTTTTACCTTGTATAGAAGGGTGACCTAAATAGGCAAATGCATGCGCAGTACCTCTTCCTTCACTCAATACAGTGCCTTCTACCAAGCAGGTGGTGGGATACCAATAAATAGAATTCATATTAGGTAGGTTGGGAGAGGGTGCGATAGAAAAAGTATACATAGATTGATGATCATAATTCTTACAACCAACCACCTTAAAGTCTTTTGGGCCTTGAATCCAACCTTCTCCTACTATCATTTTTCCATATTCACCAATCGTCATTCCATATACAATAGGAATGGTCATTTTGCCCACAAAACTACTATAAGCTTTATCTAGTATGGGACCATCTACATAATGTCCATTGGGATTAGGACGATCTAAAATGATCAACTCTTTTTGATTGACAGCAGCGGCTTCTATATAATATTGTAAAGACGAAATATAGGTGTAAAATCTTGTTCCCACGTCTTGGATATCAAAGATCATCACATCCACATCTAGTAAGTCTTCGTTACTAGGTCCATATTTCTTTCCATATAAAGAAACAATTTGAATACCTGTTTTTGGATCTACGCCATCAGTGGTTTTTTCACCTGCATCCGCAGTTCCTCTCAATCCATGTTCTGGCGTGAATAGTTTTTGTATATGAACACCTCTTTTTACTAATGTATCAATTAAATGAATTTTTCCTAGCATAGCCGTATGATTGGTGAATATGGCTACTCTTTTATTTTGTAAAAGAGGCAGGTATTGTTCCATTTGGTAGGCGCCTGGTAAAATGCTTACAGGTGATTGCGCATTCATATGACCACAAAACAAAGTAAGCCCAAGCATAAAGATTATTTTTTTCATGCTATAAATGTAAATAAAAATGAGTCTTTGAAGAAGACTCATTTTTGAAATAGGGTCAATGGTATAGTGGATGATTCGATTAGCTTAAATATTTGCCTACAATGGGAACCCTTCTTCCAACACCAAATGCTTTTGGTGAAACCCTGATGATTGGACAAAACTGATTTCTTTTATACTCGTTATTATTCACCATTTTTAAAGTCTTATCTACCAAAATAGGATCAAATCCAAGTGCTTTGATAGCCGCTGGATCTATTCGTTTTTCAATGTATTGATACAATAACTGATCCAATACCTCATAATCGGGTAGACTATCACTGTCTTTCTGATTAGGTCTTAATTCTGCGCTAGGGGCTTTATCAATAATGTTTTGAGGAATTATTTCTTTGTCTCTATTGATGTAATGCGCTAATGCATACACTTGCATTTTATAACAATCTCCAAGCACGCCTAAGCCTCCTGCCATATCACCGTACAATGTCCCATATCCTGTGGCTAATTCACTTTTATTTGAAGTATTTAGCAATACATAACCTAATTTATTTGCGATTGCCATTAAGATATTTCCCCTGGATCTACTTTGGATATTCTCTTCTGCTAATGAAAAAGGAAGCTCTTTGAAAATGGGTTTTAAGGTTCCTAAAAAAGATTCATACACATCTTTGATGGGAATAATATCATAAGGGTTATGTAAGTTATTGCTTAATTGAATCGCATCATCTACAGAGTGATTGCTTGAATAGGGTGATGGCATTAAAATTGCGTATACATTTTCTTTCCCTAAAGCTTCTACAGCAATGGCTAATGTAACTGCAGAGTCTATTCCACCTGATGAACCCAATATGGCTTTTTTAAAACCCATTTTATTGAAATAGTCTTTGATTCCTAATACCAGTGCTTTATATACCTGATCGATATTTAATTCAGGCATCAACTTAGATGGGTTGAGTTCTTTATTTGGCACTCTTGCTGCTGGTTCTAAAATAGGTGCATTTATACTACCATCGTCATTGCATTCAAAAATTTGCATGTCTGATTCAAACATGGGAAGCGCTCCACATAAATTGGCATCTTTGTCAAAAGCATAAGAACCTCCGTCGAAAACAATTTCAGTTTGACTTCCTACAGCATTGCAATAAAATAAAGGAATCTTATATTTTAAGACATTGGCTTTGATCGTTGCTTTTCTATCTTCGTCATGTGTATAATCAAATGGAGATGCACTTAAATTCAACATGATATCTGGGGCCTGCTCCATTAAATGATCCATTGGACAGATTCTATACAATGGGTTATCTCCTAAGTTCCAGATATCTTCACAAATTGTGATGGCTAATTTTTTTCCTTTGAAAGGAACTACTTTCCAACTGTCTGCAGATTCAAAATATCTATTTTCATCAAATACATCATAAGTTGGTAATAGCGTCTTGTGTATTTCTGCAATAATTTTTTGTTCGTACAAAAAGAATGCAGCATTGAATAAGTCCTTGCCTTTCTTTTCAGGATTTCTTGAAGGGCTTCCAATTAACACCCCAATTGTATCCGCTGCTTTTTTGATTTGCTCAATGCTTTGGTAACATTGTTCAATAAAATCATTGAATTCCACAAAGTCTCTTGCAGGATAACCACAAACACTCATTTCACTAAATAAGATAATGTCTGCTCCTTGTTTCTTGGCTTCTTCAATAGCACGAAGTATCTTATTGGTATTTTCTTCAAAATTGCCAATATGATAGTTCTGTTGTGCGATGCAAATCTTCATGCCACAAAGGTCGGGTTTTAACAGAAATAAACTCGCATTTTTTGTATTTTTGAGGATGCGCATCCAACCTTTTTGGCTAGCAGTATCCATCTGTTTCTTTTTTGCTTGTAGTACTAAGCAAAATGATCCTATAGAGGGCCAAATTATTCAGCCAATCACCTTTAAAAGGTTTGACACTGCATTTTTTGCAATGGATACGAATCATATAAGCAAGGGAATTACTGGTTTATTCAAGCGCTATCCGGAATTTAGTAGTGATTATTTTACCAGAATATTACAGGTGGATCCCATCCATGACACTCAAAAAATTAAAAAGTATTATAAAGAATTGTCTCCTATTTATAATGCTACTTTAGAGCTCAATGCATCTGATTCGATTAGTCATCATCTGAATAAAGTACTTGCAAGATTTCATTTTTATTTCCCATCATATAAAATGCCTGAGACATTAATTTATTATATAAGTCCCTATTCCACTTATTTTAATGTACTGAATGAGCATTATCTTGGAATAGGTTTGCAAATTACTCAGCAACCAAATTATTTAGCAGAACAAATTCCCTTTTATTGTATTCAAAATTTGTTGGATGATCATTTAATGAATGACAAAAAGGAGGCTACTCTTTTATATCAAATGATAGAAGCAGGAAAGCGTCAATATATACTTCAGAAAATGAATCTACAAATTGCTGATACGGTATTATGGAATTATTCCTCTATTCAATTAAAAGCAGTACAGGAACAAGAAGCAGCAATTTGGCAATATTTAGTTGAACAAAAAATGTTAATGAGTAAAGAAAGAATTGATGCATTGAATATAATGAGTGATGCACCAGAGAATAGTTTACTCGGCGCTTCATTGCCTGGTAATTTTGGAAAATATATTGGCTATAAAATTGTGCTTGCTTATATGAACAGGCAAAGCAAAACTACTTACGATAATTTAGAAAAATTAGCAGCTACTTCTGCTTCAATAATTTATGCAGAAGCAGGGTATCATCCCTAGTTTAATTTTACTGGAGCAATCATCTTAAAAGGAGGAATATTTACATGTATCAACTCTTTGGTTTCTACATTTTCCATGGTATAGTAACCATGCATTTTACCCATCTCGCTTTTTAAATGGCAGCCACTTACATATTGATATTGCTTGCCCGGCATGATTAAAGGTTGAACACCCACCACACCTTCGCCTTCAACTTCTCTGTGTTCGCTGTTGCTGTCGTGAATTTCCCAATATCTTCTTAATAATTTTACAGGAAAAGAATTATGGTTTTCGATCGTGATTCTGTAAGCAAACATGAACTCATTTTGCAATGGGTTGCTATAGTCTTTTTGAAAAAATGTTTCAATGCTTACTTCAATGCCTTCTGATATTTTAGAGGTCATGATACAAAGTATAAAGCCAATTGCAGAGTATACTGCCTCACGAAATTAGGAAATTTTTCATCCTAAAAAATAAATTAATCCTCAAATTTTTATTTAACCCTTTAACTAATGTAAATTCGCAAAAAATGAGCTTTTTTAGCCATTCTTACACCTTCAAAATCAATTTACAATGAAGATCGCAGTCGCAAATGGAGATGGAATTGGTCCAGAAATAATGGAAGCGGTAATTAGTGTTTTTAAAGCGGCAAACCTGCCTTTAGAGTACCATTTTGTAGATATGGGAAAATGGGTATTTGATAAAGGTTTTAGTAATGGGATGACCCCAGAAGCAAAAGCCACAATTGAACAATTGGGTATTTTATTTAAAGGCCCAATGGAAACACCTAAGGGTAAGGGTGTAAAAAGTGTGAATGTTACAGCAAGAAAAACTTGGAATACCTATGCTAACGAAAGACATTTCCAAACATTAAGCGGAGTGGATACTGTTTTTAGTAAAGCAGGTATCAATATTGATTTGACCATTGTTCGTGAAAATATTGAAGACACTTATGGCGGGATTGAGCATATGTTAACACAAGATGTTGCCATAGCTAGAAGATTTATATCAAGAGGTGGAAGTGAGCAGGTGATACGTTATGCATTTGAAATGGCTCGAAAAAAAGGTGCTAAAAGAATTACTTGTGGTCACAAGGCAAATATCATGAAATTAACAGATGGATTATTTCTTGAAGTATTTAATGAAATTGCAAAAGAGTATACTGACCTTAAAGCAGATGATGTAATTGTGGATGATTTATGTATGAAATTAGTTAGTCGTCCAGATTTATTTGACGTGATTGTATTAACTAATTTACAGGGTGATATTGTAAGTGATTTATGTGCTGGATTGGTTGGTGGGCTTGGTTTTGCGCCTTCATCCAATATAGGTGATCACATTTCAATTTTTGAGGCTGTGCATGGAACTGCTCCAGATATTGCGGGTAAAAATATTGCTAATCCAACTTCTCTTTTATTAAGTGGATTAAATATGTTGAGACATCTTGGAATGATGAGTAAAGCCGCAATGATTGAAAATGCTTTATTATACACTTTAGAATCTGGAATTCATACAGGTGATTTTGGAGATAAATCAACTCCATCTTTGAATACTACACAATTTACTCAAGCTATCATCGATCATTTCGGGAAACAGCCTAAGATGAATTCAAGAGCTATTTTAAATGATTTTGAGTTTGCACCTAAGAATACAAATATTTCAGAAAATCCTATGTTATTAGGTACCAAAAAAGAGGAACATACAATTGTGGGTGCAGATATATTTATTGAAAGTGCTTTGCAGCCAAATGCAATTGCTCAAATAGTAAGTAAGCATGAAAAGCCTAACTTGAAATTACTCATCATCTCTAATAGAGGTACACAGGTTTGGCCTACAGGATCTGTTTATACCAATTTGGTTGATCAATTCCGTCTTCGCTTTGAAACAGAAGCTGGTGCAGGACTTTTACAAAGTGATATTGTTGAATTGTACAGTTCTTTATCAAAGGATTTACAAATTAGTTCTGTTGAAGTCCTAAGCATGTGGGGAGGTAAAAAAGCCTATAGTTTGGCTCAAGGTCAATAGTTTTGGGTTTTTAGCAATTTCTTCCATTTTTTTGCCCTCCATTTGGGATAAAATTGAGTTTTTGGGAGGGAAAAAATACATTTTTAGCGTAATTTCACATCTCAATTACAAACTAGCTTTTTACTATGGCAGAAGTTATATTAATGCCCCGTTTAAGTGATACTATGACTGAAGGTGTTATTGCAGCATGGCACAAAAATGTGGGTGATACCGTTAAGAAAGGAGATTTATTAGCAGAGATAGAAACAGATAAAGCTACCATGGAATTGGAAAGCTATCAGGATGGCGTTTTATTACATATTGGTACTCCACGTGGCGGTAAATTACAAGTAAATGATTTATTAGCCATTTTTGGTAAACAAGGTGAAGATATTAGCGCATTGATCGCACAAAATTCTGGGGGGGCTGCTCCAGCTTCAGTAGCACAAACTGCTCCAGCTGCAACTACACCAGCTCCAGCTGCACCTGCTGCAAATGCCATGGATGTTTCAGCTATGGAAGAAGTGGTTTTGATGCCAAGATTAAGTGATACGATGACAGAAGGAGTCATTGCAGGATGGCATAAAAAAGTTGGCGATACTGTGAAGAAGGGGGAAGTGTTAGCGGATATTGAAACAGATAAAGCTACCATGGAATTAGAATCTTATAAGGACGGTATTTTATTATATCAAGGTGCTAAAGCTGGTGAAAAGATCATTGTGAATGAATTATTATGCATCATTGGAAAAGATGGTTTGGATGTAAATGCAATTGTTGCTGCAGTTAAGGGCGGTGCAAATGCTGCTCCGGCTGCATCTACAACTGCTTCAACGGCTCCTGCTGCAGCTCCAGCTCAAGCATCAGCTCCTGCTGCGCCTGCAAGTACTGCAGTGGTGAATGATGGAAGAATTTTTGCATCTCCTTTAGCAAAGAAAATTGCACAAGAAAGAGGAATCGATTTAAAATATGTGAAGGGAACAGGTGACAATGGAAGAATCACCCGTGCTGATTTGGACAATTATACTCCTGGTTCAGCTAGACCAGCTGCTTCCACTTCATCTGCAAGTACTGCGCCTACTTTTGTTCCTTCAGGTACGGTAAGCTTTGTGGATACTCCTGTATCTCAAATGCGTAAAGTAATTGCTAAGCGTTTAAGTGAAAGTTTATTTACTGCACCGCATTTCTATTTAACCATGAAAATTAATATGGACGCTGCAATTAAAGCGCGTACGTTATTAAATGAAAATGCAACAACTAAGATTAGTTTTAACGACATGATTGTAAAAGCTACAGCATTGTCATTAAAGCAACATCCAAAAGTGAATAGCAGTTGGATGGGAGATTTTATTCGTGAAAACCATCATGTAAATATTGGTATTGCAGTTGCAGTAGATGAAGGATTATTGGTTCCTGTATTAAGATTTGCAGATGGCTTATCACTTTCTCAAATTAGCGGCACAGTGAAAGAATTTGCTAAGAAAGCAAAAGATAAAAAATTACAACCTGCAGATTGGGAAGGTAGCACTTTTACTATTTCTAATTTAGGTATGTTTGGTATAGATCAATTCACTGCAATTATCAATCCTCCTGATGCTTGTATTTTAGCAGTAGGCGGTATTGCGCAAGAGCCAATTGTAAAGGATGGGCAAATTGTTCCAGGTAATGTGATGAATGTAACTTTAAGTTGCGATCACCGTGTGGTGGATGGCGCAACAGGTGCAGCGTTCTTACAAACATTAAAGAGCTTACTAGAAGAGCCATTGCGTATGTTAGCGTAATATTTTAGCGCTTAAAAAAATAAATCGAGGGGCTCGTTTATGGGGCCCCTCGAAAAAATCACAAGACAAAAAACAAAAGGCCCCTTATATTTTTTTAAGGGGCCTTTTGTTTACTCAATATCGCAACCAATGGGTGCGCCTGGAGGAATTACTACTGCTTTTGGAAGTGTAATGGTTCCTGGGTTTTTAATTCTTTCAATTGCAAATTGAAAATGTGCTTTATGTGTTGTTGCTGTTTTAGCAAGTAATTCTAAGCTAGTTTTAAGTGCTTGTAATTTACTATGACAAATAGCACGTACTTCATATGTAGCTTCTGTACTTTGGCTTAATCCCAATAACCAAGTTAATACTTGTTGTTGTGTTTGTTTATGAACAGATCCCGTTAATCCTGCAGGAATGCTTGCACTCCATGTTTGTTTCATAACTGCATCAATTACATCGTCTAATCCAATAGTGTTTGCTCTTGCTTTATTTTGAACCAATCTATTCGCTCTTTCAGTATTGAATAAGAATCCTAATTCATAATCTGCTAATGCTTCAGCTGCACTTAATGCGTCAAAACTCATTCCGGTTCTTTTGTCAAATAATTCACCAACACCATAATACATAGGAGGGCGTGGAGGAATTAATGCAATAATATTTTCAGGAATTGTTAATGTTGATGCAGAAAGACATGCAACAGCTGCATTTAATGCTTTTGTTTGAATGGCATTAGGAAGAATGGATGGTTTGATTTGATTAGCATCTCCTCTCACACTATAATTATAATTCATCCCACCTATTAATTTAGTTACCGCTTCATACTGATAGCGATGATAATTATACAATGGCACCAATACATCCTCTAGTTTAGATAATGGTGTGCCATTTGGAATAGCGTTTTCGTTAAACTGCTCTAAAGCTTTTTTACGAACTGCAATGGTTTGTTCCAATCCAGCCATAGCATCTGCATTGTTATCCCATAAATGCGCGTAAGGATGAAATCCACTTGCAGCTCTTGCATCTGCATCAGCAATAAATAGGGTGCCATTTTTTGAATTTTCCTCCAATAAGGCATTTAATGCAGTAGTTTCATTCATGCCTTTAGGAAAATCTTGGTATCCATAAGTGATCGCTCTTTTGTCCCAGAACCCTATTTCGTCAGTATATACTTCTGAAAAATCAATTTCGCCTTTTGCATTCACAAATACATTAGGATGAGGATAGTCCATTACAGATGCTCTATTGTTATAACTAGATGCATAGTTGTGTTGTAATCCAAGTGTATGACCTACTTCGTGTGCTGACAATTGTCTTA
>JACCDV010956097.1_pt1 | contig 12138 bp, 11 predicted proteins | sample 7446131 | NCBI WGS metagenome assembly JACCDV01 (sample SAMN15323448, study PRJNA562643) | freshwater metagenome | isolation source: river surface water | place: USA:Blue River Watershed | collected 2017-08-17
ATTAAAGCAAAATGCCGACGCTGTACGGTGGGGATTAAGGCATCTTGGTTTTGATACCTTGCAATCAACTACGCCGATTATTCCTCTGGTGGTTAAGGAATCAGCCAAGGCGCTGGCGATGTCTGCGCGTTTATTAGAACAAGGATTATTTGTGCAAGCCATCCGTCCGCCGACAGTGCCGGTCAATACGGCGCGGCTTCGGTTAACGGTGATGGCCACACATACACAAGAAGACATAGATCAATTATTAAGTGCGATGAAGGGGCTGTAAGTATGCCAAGCTTTACGTCACATCGAGGACTAACCTGGAATTATGAAACTGCCGGCCACGGCGATGTTATCTTGTTTATCCATGGCTTTGGCGGCACAGCCAAATGGTGGGGGCGCCAGTCAGAATTCTTAAAGCGTGATTTTCAAGTGATTGCCGTTGATCTTCCCGGGCATGGGCAAAGCGCCTGGATGCCGGTGACCTTGTTGGATATGGCTATGGATTTGCGGCAAATGCTGCGGGCTTTAGGCATTGAACATTTAAGTGTGGTGGCGTCTTCCTTTGGAGGGCTTGTTGCGCTCGAACTGTACCGTTTAATGCCAGAGGCTGTCATGCGCATGTCCTTTGTTGGGTCAATCCCTAAGTTTGCGCGCAGTGATAATTATCCAGCGGGACTTGATATAGCGAAGATCCGTACATTGAGTGGTCAATTCGACGGGGATTACGCAGCTATCTTGGATATTTTCTTTCGCTCCCTATTTACGCCTAAGGAGCGGGACAGTGAAAACTTTAAATGGGTGAAGCAATTGCGCCAAGAGCAGGTGTTGCCTAAGCGCGAGGCATTAAAATCATTTTTAGATATTTTAGAGAAAAGTGATTTGCGTGACCGCCTAGCGTCGGTGATTTGTCCGTTGCAATTTATTACTGGCGAACAGGACTACATTTGCCCGGCGCCCATTATGGAATGGGTCAGTCAACATACACATAATGCCCGGTTTGATGTGGTGGCTCAATGCGGACATTTGCCATTTTTAACAGAAGTTGCAGAATATAATCGCTTACTTGAAGATTTCTTGATGAATTAGTTGAATTCGGGTAGATGTATAAAATGTGGCGAGTGTTTTTGTAGCGACTATCAATTTTAGCTAAAGTTTACAGGTAGAGGGAATCCCAAAACTTTTGGTTTTGGGACAGTCAAATTTGTCTGAGGGGGTAATTACAGAAGAATTACCCCCGAGTTATTTGACTGCCACACATCTTAAAACTTTAGCGTTAAGAAATTGATATGGAGCGGAAAAAATACTCGACACATTTTATACAACTCATCTTAAGAATGAAAGCATAGTCAATTATGTTTAATACGATAAATAATAAAATCCGCAAATCGTTTAGTGAAACAGCCGATCAGTACGACATATTAGCTAGCCTGCATCGGGAGATTGGCCGTGAGCTGATTTTGAAGTTGACCAAGATTCCAAAAGTTGATGCCGTGCTCGATGTTGGCTGTGGGACTGGCTACTTAACGGGTAAGGCGCGCTATTTTTTCCCGGATGCCCGCGTGGTTGGTCTTGATTTTGCCGAAGGCATGTTAAAGGTGGCCTCCGAAAAGCATGAGAAGATTGAATGGGTCTTAGCTGACGCGCAAGAGCTTGGTTTTGTAGACAATAGTTTCGATATTGTGATTTCAAATTTAGCCTATCAATGGGTGGCTGATTTGCCTAAGGCCTTTGGGCATGTGCACCGTGTCTTGAATCCGCAAGGTACCTTTGCCTGCACGCTCTTTGGCTTCCATACCTGTGATGAATTATTCCAGTCCTTTGATATAGCCAGCGAGGGAAAATTAAAGTTCACCCGCCTGCCGCAGCTATCCCAGGTTGAAGCGGCACTAAAAGCAGCGGGCTTTAAAGATGCCAAGGTTGATTACGAGCGGATTAAAATCCAGTTTAACGATATGAAGGATTTGACTGATTGGCTTAAGAGTATCGGGGCTAATAATTTACCGCGTGAGGGCTATGTCGGAAAGGACGCAATAACACGTGCTGGCGCCATCTATAAAGAAAGATTTCCGTATCATCATGGGGTCTGTGCCACCTTCGAGGTTATTTGGATCCATGCGCAAAAATAAAACCATCTTCATTACAGCCACCGACACCAACGTCGGAAAAACAGTTACGACCTTGTGCCTAGGCGTTTTGCTTAAAGTTCAAGGCTATGATATCGGGGTGATGAAGCCGGTGCAATGTGCCGGTGATGATATTCAATTCCTATCTAAGTCCTTAAATATCGCTGATGAGATGTCCTTGCTTAATCCATTCTTTGCAAAGGAGCCATTATCGCCGCATTTGGCGCTAAGACGGGCGAAGATTAAATTTGATAAGCGGCCTGTATTGGCGGCACTTAAAGTCTTGCAGGCGCGCCATGAAGTGGTCTTAGTCGAGGGGGCCGGCGGATTAATGGTGCCTTTAAGCGATAAGTATTACAACATCGACTTGATCCGCGATATGAAGGCTGAAGTGATTATCGTTGCGCGCTTGGGGTTAGGAACTATTAATCATACGCTCCTAACTATTAATCAGGCTAAAGCCTATGGCCTTACGATTAAGGGGCTAGTATTTTGCGACACTAATCCAAGGGCAAAGACCTTGGCCGAACGCACAAATCCGACGGAGATTGCGCAGCTATCCGGGATTAAGGTCTTAGGTGTTATCCCGTATTTAAAACCGTTAACGACACATAATATTCTAAAACAATGCAAGCATCTAAAGCTCAAGCCTTAAAACAACAGGATAAGAAATATCTTTGGCATCCCTTTACCCAGATGAAGGATTGGGAAAGGCAAGAGCCATTGATTATTGATTCGGCCCGTGGGGTTTATTTAACCGATGTGGACGGGAATCATTATATCGACGGGGTTTCATCGTTATGGGTGAATGTGCATGGCCATCGCCATCCGGCCATTGACGCAGCCATCAAGCGCCAAGTGGACAAATTATCCCACTCAACGCTATTAGGCCTTTCCAATACCCCGGCGGTGGAGCTCTCTAAGAGATTGATTGATATTGCTCCCAAGGGATTGAAGAAGGTCTTTTATTCCGATAATGGTTCAACCGCGGTTGAAATCGCCATCAAGATGGCCTATCAGTATTGGCAGAATATCGGGCAAGGTAAAAAGACAGGGCTGGTGCATTTAGCTAATTCCTATCATGGCGATACCTTGGGGTCAGTGAGTATTGGCGGCATTGATTTATTTCATCAGGTGTACCGTGGGTTAATTTTTAAAACCCATGCGCTTAAAGGTCATGGTTGGGATGCTGTGGATGATCTGGAGAAATTACTTAAAGCCCGGCATCAGCACATTGCCGCCTTGGTTGTTGAGCCTTTGGTGCAGGGCGCGGCAGGGATGTTGATGTGGCCCAATGGCGCACTTAAACGCATGCGCCAGTTAACGGCTCAATATAAGGTGTTATTAATCGTTGATGAAGTAGCCACCGGTTTTGGCCGCACGGGCAAGATGTTTGCCTGCCAGCACGAGGGGGTAAGTCCTGATTTAATGTGTATTGCCAAAGGTATCACCGGCGGGTATCTGCCGTTGGCTGCCACCTTGACCACGCAGAAGATTTATGATGGTTTTGTTTTTGATTATAATGAGCAAAAGACATTTTTTCATGGCCATACCTACACCGGCAACCCGTTAGCCTGTGCCGCGGCCTTGGCTAATCTCGATATTTTTACAAAAGAGCGTACCTTGGCGAAGCTGGCCCCTAAGATAAAATACTTAGCCAAAGGCTTAAAAATGTTCTATAATTTGCCCTCCGTTGGGGATATCCGGCAATGCGGTTTTATGGTCGGCATTGAAGTGTTTAAGGACGCTAAGCGCGAGATTGCCTATCCATGGCAGGATAAGGTAGGCGTTAAGATAGTCCAAGCGGCGCGCAAGTACGGCATTATCCTGCGTCCCTTAGGCAATGTGATTGTGCTGATGCCGCCATTGTCGATAACAATTAAAGAATTAGATTTATTATTGATGGCTACTTACCGAGCCATCGAAGAAGTGACGAAAAGATGATACCACAGAACACTAAGCCAAATAAAGACACCACCGTCTATGTTGCCATGAGCGGCGGGGTGGATTCTTCGGTGGTTGCAGGCCTGGTGAAAGAAGCTGGTTACAACACCATCGGGGTGACCATGTGTTTTAATATTACCCATAATGACGGCAAGGCGTCATGCTGTGGCATCGACGGCATAGCTGATGCCAAACGAGCCGCTGAAATATTAAACATCCCACACTACGTCTTTAATTTTGCCGAAGATATCAACGAGTACATTATTGATGATTTCACCAATGAATATTTAAGCGGCCGCACCCCCAACCCTTGCGTGCGCTGCAATCAGCATTTGAAATTCGGCACGCTTTATAAAAAGGTAAAGGCGCTTGGCGCTGAGTATTTAGCGACGGGGCATTACGGTAAGATTGAGTTTGAAGCGGCCCGCGATTGCTTTACCTTAAAGAAAGCCAATGACCCCAAGAAGGACCAATCCTACTTTTTATACAGCATGAAAAAAGAAACCTTGCCTTCGGTGTTATTTCCCTTAGGTGGGATGACCAAGATTCAGGTGCGTGAATTAGCCCACAAATATGGTTTAAATACGGCTGATAAACCCGAGAGCCAGGATATTTGTTTTGTGCCGGCGGCGGGATACAAGAAATTTCTAGAAGACCGGGTGGGTAAGGAAGCGTTTATTGAGGGTGATTTTATTGATGAGACCGGTAAGGTGGTGGGACGTCACAAAGGCATTGCCAATTACACCATCGGCCAGCGCGATAAGCTGGGGATAGCTTTGGGTTATCCGGTTTATGTATACAAAATTGAGCGTACTACCAACACCGTGCACGTCGGTAATTTACGTAATCTATATGGTAAGGGTTTTATCGCAGGCCAGGTTAATTGGATCAGTATGCAAAAACCTGAAAGAACTATAGAAGTGATGGCCCGTATTCGTTATAATTCTCCTGAAGTCAAAGCCTATGTGACCCCTGTTGAAGAGGGGGTGCGCGTCATCTTTGATCAGCCTCAAAAATCAGTAACCCCTGGGCAATCCGCGGTTTTCTACGACGGGGATGTGGTATTGGCCGGCGCTATTATTGATACGCCTATTGCCTGTGAGGCAGAAGATTTTAAACTCATTGAAGCTGTTCTATAACACGGAGAATATGTTATGAAAATCTTATTTGCTTTAATTATTGCCTTAATTGTTACGGTTCCTGTGTTTGCTGATAACGCGCCTCCTACCGATGGTGTTTACCGCGTGTATGACGCTAAAGGCAATTTACAGAAAGAAGAGAATTACCGCAACAAGCAATTGGATGGTTTAAGCAAAACATATTATCCGTCTGGTGCAATCCAATCCTCGATTCATTATGTAAGCGGCCAGCGTTCAGGTGCGGCCAGCACCTTTTATAAGGACGGTAATTTGGAGAGCGAATCAAATTATAGCAATAATAATATCGAGGGATTATCCAGGCGGTATTATGAAAGCGGTGAGCTTGAGCGTGATGCTAATTATAAGAATGGCAGCTTAGATGGTGAGACGAGGGTTTATTTTAAGAATGGAAGCATTAAACAGCGATTAAATTACACTCAGGGTTCTTTGGATGGGGTATGTTTAACCTTCACTGAAGATGGCCAAATGATTTTCGAAGATAATTATAAAAATGGATTTTTAGCTAACCGCAGGGAAAATAAGGCTGATAATTCCCTGACGGGGCTTGTTTCAACAAAATCATCCAAGCCAGCCTTAACTCCAGCCCAGCGCCTTAATGACAAGAAACCCGCTGCAGAAAATAAAAAAGAAGATGAACCATTAAAAAAGTAAAATAATGAACGAATGATTATTTAATAAAGGGGCATGATTTTTCTCATGCTCCTTTATTTTTAACTTGAGAAAGGCAAACGAATGATTACATTGAACACGGATTACTTGAAAAATTTTGTTACCGACGCACAATTAAAGGCCATGGCTCCTCAAGTAAAGGTTGCGCATGATGCCCTGCATAACAAAACCGGCAAGGGGGCGGAATTTACCGGCTGGGTGAATTTGCCTTCCAGCATTCCAGATGCCTTCTTAAAGGAATTAACCCAATTGGCCGCTGAGGTTCAAGCGCATTCAGACTGCATTGTTTCTATTGGTATTGGCGGTTCCTACCTGGGGATTCGAGCCACCGTCGAGTTTTTAGGCGGAAACACCAAATTACCGGTGTACTACGCAGGGCATACAATTTCAAGCGATCACCTGCATCAATTATTGGAAACCATCAAGGGTAAGCGCATCACCGCGGTGGTTATTTCAAAATCAGGGACAACAACTGAACCCGCCATTGCCTTTCGTGTTATTAAGAAATTATTGGAAAGCAAATACAGCGGTGAAGAATTAAAGAAGCGTATCATCTGTGTTACCGATGAGAAAAAAGGCGCGTTACGTAAGGTTGCAGATAAGAATGGTTATCGTTCCTTTGTGATTCCCGACGATGTGGGCGGCCGTTTTTCTATCCTGACCCCGGTTGGTTTAGTGCCTTTAGCGTTAGCCGGCATTGATGTGCAAGCCTTAGTTGACGGTGCCCGAAAGGCAGAAGCTGAATATGCTGTTTGTGATTTAGACAAGAATACCTGCTACCGTTACGCCGCGCTGCGCAACATCCTTTACGCCTCAGGCAAGAAGATTGAAGTGCTTTCAAGCTTTTATCCCAACGTGTTCTATGTCGCTGAATGGTTCAAGCAATTATATGGTGAGTCTGAAGGCAAGGAAGGTAAGGGGATTTTTCCGGCGTCCTTGATTATGTCCACCGACCTGCACTCCATGGGCCAATGGATGCAGGAAGCTGAGCGCACCGTCTTTGAAACCTTCTTGCAAATTGATAAGCCTAATTATGACGTCATTATTCCGGAAGATGCGGAAGATTTAGATGGTTTTAATTATGTAGCAGGTAAGGGCTTTGATTTTGTTAACAAGAAGGCCTATGAAGGAACAGCAGCCGCTCACCTTGAAGGCGGCGTGCCCAACATGACCTTGACCCTGTGCAAGGCAGACGCCAAACATTTAGGCCATCTCTATTATTTCTTTGAAAAAGGCTGTGCGATTTCTGGTTATTTATTGGGCGTTAATCCCTTTGATCAGCCAGGTGTGGAAGCGTATAAGAAGAAGATGTTTGCCTTATTAGGCAAAAAGTAATCTTTTATGGCTCAAGAAAAAAATAGTTTAGGAATTGTGCTAAGTGCCCGCAATTTGCACAAGAGCTATAAGGAAGCCCAGGGGGGCGGTATCATCAACGCCTTGGATGGCCTAAGTTTGGATGTCTATGAAGGAGAAGTGCTAGGCATTCTAGGTCCCAATGGCGCAGGCAAGACCACCTGTTTAAATAGTTTATCCACCTTATTGTTGCCAGACAGCGGCCAAATAGAAATCTTTGGTCTGCCTGCTATCCCAAAGAATTTTGATTCCATCCGCCGTTGGATTAATATGTCCTCGGGTTATCCTAACTACGCCTTTAGTTTAACGGTGGAAGAAAATCTAAGATTTTATGGCCGTCTTTATGGTTTAAGCGGCAAGGCCTTGAAGTCTAAGGTTGATGAGGTTATGGGACTTTTTGCACTGGGTTCTTTTGCCGGCCGTCGTTTTGACGAACTTTCTTCTGGAACAAAACAACGGCTCTCCCTAGCCAAGTCCTTGCTCAATGATCCTAAGATTTTATTTTTAGATGAACCAACAATCGGATTAGATCCGGATGTGGCGCACAAGACCCGCCAGATTGTGATGGAGGTATTAGAGCAGCGCAAGGTCACCGTGCTGTTAACCAGCCATAACATGGATGAAATTGAAGCGATGTGCCAGCGCGTGGCCTTTATCCAGCGGGGAAGTATTGTGAAATTATCCTCGGTGGAAGAATTAAAACGCCTGCACCACACCGATGACCTAGAAGAGGTTTTCATCCAATTAGCATCTCAAACTCATGCGCGCCAAGCCACGGAACAAATTCTAGGTACTGCGTCCACTAAGAAATTACCCTTGCCAGCAAGGGGCGGTATTGCGGGATGGTTTAACCGCGCCGCTGCCTTTACCTATCGCTCGGCGATTTTTGCCAGCCGCAATTTATTTGTGATGACGGATTTGCTTTTTTGGCCGTTGATTAGTTTAATTTCAATCGGGCTGATGGCTAAGTTTGTGAATTTAGGGGAGGGTATGTTGGGTTTTGTGATGACGGGGGCCTTGGCCGCCGGTGTTTTACAAATCGCCCAGCTCGATGTGGGTTACGCCGTGCTGTATGAATTATGGTCCAAGAGTTTAAAGCACACCTTATTAACGCCCGTCGGGGTAACCGAGGGGGTCTGCGGCACCTGGGTCTGCGGCATGGCGCGCGGACTAATGACCTTTATCATCCTGGCCTTAGCCGGATCCTATGGTTTTGGTTTTCACCTGCCCGATGCCATCACCACCGTCTTATTTTTATTAGGCCTTTTTACCTGCGCCTTAATTCTAGGGATTTTAGTCAACATTTTGATTTTATCTTTCGGCCAAAAAGTAGAAATCACTGCCTGGATGTTCGCGCATTTATTTATGATTCTCTGCGGCATCTATTACCCGGTCGACATGCTGCCGCCATTCTTCCAAGCGTTAGCCTTGAGTGTCCCGATTACCCATTTCCTAGAATTCTTCCGCCAAGCCTACGGCTTTAAAGCACACACGGCGTACCCGTTATTAACCGGCTTTGCTCTATCGGCCTTTTATTTAGCTGCAGCCTTGCATTTTCTCAAAAACGCCTACACCCGCGCCCGCCGCAAAGGCATCGTCATTCGTCTCTCTGAGTAGCGATAGGGGAGTATCCTTAAGACGCGGGAAAATCGTGCTTGACCACATCCATCTGCTGTGTTAAATTTTTACTTCACTCATTACGGCTTTTAACACAAATTTATACTCAGGAGATTCAATGCGTAAAATTTTCAGTTTGTGTTGTTGCTTATTGCTGGCTACTTTAATAGGTTGCGGTAAAACCCAAGCCCCCAGCAATAAAATCCTTGTCTGGCATTGGATGACCGACCGTAATGATACCTTCCAAAAGTTAGCTAAGGAATACCAGCAGCAAACCGGCATTGAAGTAGTTGTTGAACTATTCGCCCCCTCAGATTCTTATTCCCAAAAAGTTATTGCTGCCGCGCAAGCCAATGTCTTGCCTGATGTTTATGGCATCCTCGATAAGAAGTCCATTATCGCTGATTTTATTAAGGCGGGCTTAGTGGCTGATTTAACCGATGCCTTTAAAGCCAATGGCGGGGCGTGGGAGAAAAGCCTTTTTGATAAAGCCTTATCAGTCAATCGTTTTGAAGCGGGCAATATTTATGATATTAAGCCAGGGCTTTATGGTGTGCCGATTGATGTGACTAATATGCAAATGGTTTATAATAAAAAATTGTTGGCCAAGGCAGGCATTGCAAATCCGCCTAAGACCTACGATGAATTTATTAAAGCTGTAGAAGCGTTAAAGCGCGTTGGAGTTACCCCGTTTGTATCTGGTTGGGGGGAATTATGGTTGGCGGATTGCTTTGCTTCTAATTATGCGTTTAATATTATGGGTGAAGAAAAGATATTTGCAACCTACCGTGGGGAAGTGCCGTACACCGATCCGGATTGGATTAAGGTGTTGGATATTTTCCGTGATTTGCGTGACAAGGGGGCCTTGCTTGATGGCATTGTGACTAAGGGCAATAAATACGCGGAACAGGATTTTGCGTTGGAGCGTGCAGCTTTTTCATTCAACGGTTCATGGGCGGTTAATGTTTATCGCGACATGAATCCAAAGTTGGAATACGGGGTTATGTTGCCGCCAGCCTTTCCCACCAAATATCCTTTAAAAATTTGGGGTGGTGCAGGCTCATCCTTTATGGTTAATAATGGCTCTCCTAATAAAGATAAGGCCATTGCGTTTTTACAATGGTTGACGGCTAAAGATCAGCAAGCTATCCTGGCTCAAGAGACTAATAATCTGCCTTCCAGCAAGGAAGCGTTGCCATCCATTGCTCCTGTATTAGAAGGGTTTGCCAAGGGGATGGAAACATCAACCCATCCAACCATTTGGCCATTAAATGAAGATCCGATTGTTATTGAAGCCTTTGATAAGGGTATCCAGGCGATTGTGATTGGTGAAAAAACACCGCAACAAGTAGCCCAAGACGTAAACGTGGTTAAACAGCGTCAATTAGCCAAGGTTAAGAAATAATCATGCCTCAAGCAAAAGCCAAAGCGTTACGTCTTTATAGGGACAATGTCGAGAATTTTCTCTTTGTCTTGCCAGCTTTTGCGATTTTCTTTACCTTCTATATCATTCCTTTTATTCAGATGTTTGGTCTCTCCCTGCATGAGTGGCGCGGGATTGGGCCTAAGACCTTTGTAGGGTTGGCAAACTTTCAAGAGTTAATGGGTGATAAGGTTTGGTGGGACTCCATGGGTCATGCCGGTTATATTACCTTGATTGCCCTGACCTTCCAAAATGCCTTAGCTTTTGCCTTAGCCTTAGCCTGTGACCGTGAAATTCGTGCCAAGCGTTTTTACCGTGTTATCTTCTTTATTCCGCCGGTACTTTCAGAAGTTGTTGTCGGTATTGTATGGAACTGGATTTTAGATCCTGGCATGCAAAATGGCCAGCACATCGGTTTGCTTAATCATTTGTTGTATACCTCTGGACTTCCGCAGGTGGTGCATAACTGGTTAGGGGATCCGCAAACATCATTAACGACCATTGCGATAGTGCACAGCTGGAAGGGTTTTGGCTGGGGCTTTATTATGCTGCTAGCTGGTTTGCAAACCATTGATAAACAATTATATGAAGCGGCTAAGGTAGATGGTGCGGGGGCATGGAAAACCTTTACTAATGTGACCATCCCTATGATGATGCCGGTTATTTTAGTTGTTGTGATCTTGACAATCTTGGGATCAATGCAGGTTTTTGTTTTAATCTTATCCATGGTGGGTAAGGGCTTGGTTTATCACACCGAGGTGCCGGTTACGCGTATTTTGTCATCAATGTCGGGGACTAACCGCTTTGGTTATGCCTGTGCGCAGGCGGTAATTTTCGGGATGATTTTAGTTGCCATTTCATTCTTTACTAAAATATTGTCAGATAGGGCCAAGCAATGAAAAATCAATACCTGATTTGGGGCATGACCAAGTCAACCATCATCCATGTGTTTTTGATGAGCGTTGCCATGACCTGCCTATTTCCTATTTTCTGGATGGTGCGCTGCGCGTTTATGACCAATGATACGGTTTTTGTGGACAAGGCGATTATTCCGCAGGTGATTAATTGGGGAAATTTTGCCATTGCCTGGACCAAGGGTAATTTTGCCGGGTATTTTCTAAACAGCGTTATTTATACCGTCTGTGTAGTGACGGGCATCGTATTGATTTCATCGCTTGCCGCCTATTCATTTTCTCGCCTGCAATTCCCGGGGAAGAATATTATTTTTTATATGTTTGTTGCTGCCATGATGATTCCCTTGCCGGGAAGTTTTGTGGCGTTATTTGTGCTGATGAATAAGCTTGGGCTTATCAACACCCGCTTTGGTTATATTTTGTGCATGATCAACGTCGGGTTGTCGATGAGCATTTTATTGTTAAAAACTTTCTTTGATAAGATGCCGCATGACTTGGAAGATGCTGCGCGCATTGATGGTTGCGGTAAGCTTGGTATTTGGTGGCATGTGGCCTTGCCATTAGCGCGGCCGGCTATTGCCGTTATTGTTATTTTTAATTCCTTAAATGTGTGGAATGAGTACATTTTAGCGACGTTATTATTGGGTGAAACCAAGCTTATGCCGCTGCAGCGCGGGCTTATGGTTTTCCAAGGAGCTAATAGTGTTGATTACCCGGTCCTGATGGCCGGCTTAACGATGGCCGCAATACCGATAGTTATGGTATACTTGAGCATGCAAAAGCATATCGTTAAGGGGTTATCATCAGGAGCTGTGGTCGGATAATGAATGCCTTCCTAAAGGGTTTATTTTGTTGTTGTATTTTAGTAACCGCAAGCAGCGTCCAAGCTGATGAGCCTGGCTCAGCAGCAGCTGCCCATACTGTCCCCGCGCGTTCTTCAGCTGAAA
>JACCDV010297826.1_pt1 | contig 12134 bp, 12 predicted proteins | sample 7446131 | NCBI WGS metagenome assembly JACCDV01 (sample SAMN15323448, study PRJNA562643) | freshwater metagenome | isolation source: river surface water | place: USA:Blue River Watershed | collected 2017-08-17
AGTCGCCTTACAGTTTAAAATAAAGACTAGAGAAAATATAATGGCAAAGAAGCTATACGTAGGAGGAATTTCATATTCAACAAGTAACGACGGTCTTAAAGACGCATTCGCACAAGTTGGAGAAGTAACTTCTGCAACAATTATCATGGACAAAATGACAGGCCGATCAAAAGGATTCGGTTTCGTTGAGTTCGCAAACGATGCAGATGCTGATGCAGCAATCGCAAAGTGGAATGGTCAGGAACTAGATGGACGAAAGCTTACAGTAAATGAAGCTCGACCTATGGAACCTAGAGCACCTAGAACAGGAGGCTTCGATCGTGGAAACGATAGAGGTGGCCGAACATGGTAATCTCTCCGTTTAGTTTGTAAAAACTAAACAAACAAAAAACCGCTACGGCGGTTTTTTGTTTGTGGGGGAATGGTGTTACAATATTTATGTAATGATCAGTATACACATAAATCGTTCTAGAATATTTTTTGTTCTATTTATTGTAGTAGCCATTACTCTTATTGGTTACCTAACAACCCTAAACTACAAAAGTAAGGTTATAGTTAATGGCAAGACATTTGTTGTGGATGTTTCTGACACTGCGTATACAAAAATGAAAGGTCTTTCTGGAAGGGCACCGCTTAAAGAAAATGAGGGTATGATTTTTATCTTCGATAAGCCAGAGAAGGAGGGTTTTTGGATGAAAGATATGAATTTTCCTATCGATATTATCTGGATTGATGAAAATCTAACAGTAAACCACCTGGAAAAGTCTGTTAGCCCTTCTACATATCCAAATATTTTCTACCCCCCGACTCCATCCAAATACGTTCTTGAAGTATTGGCTGGCCAAGCAGAAGAAATGGGTCTAAAAGTTGGTGATAAAGTCCAGTTTTACAGATAATTTGCTCCTGCAAGTCATTTTTACAAATTTATATAGGGTAAAACTTTACATAAAAAGTTTTGTATTTCGGAATAGTTTTCTGGGCACTTATCCACATTTTTTTGCATTTGTTTTGGAGTACAATAAGTGAACTAAATTAGAAAAAAAGTTGCGATTTTAAGTAAAAAACTTGAAAATCGCATATTTTTTTCGAAAAAATGCAGAAAAGTAGCCAAAAATTTATAAATTAAATTTATTAAAAAAATGAATATAACCGTAACTAGACAAGATGGGACAAAAGAGCCGTTTAATGCGGATAGAATCAATCGTTCAATTGAAAGAGCCTGTAGGGGCCTTTTTGATCCCGTTTCAAAAGTTACGCAAATAGCTACTGAAACACAGCTGACTCTCTACGATGGTATTACAGAGTACGAAATGGACCAGGCTACTATAAATGCTGCAGTACAAAACATTAAAGAGGATATTGAGTACGACACTGTTGCAAAAAGACTTCTCCTTAAAACAGTTTATAGACAAGTTGTAAGAGACTTTCGAAGTAACGACGAGACAGACGTGTTTGTAAAGAAGCATCGAGATAGTTTTGTTACATATATTGAAGAAAGTGTAGCTTCGGGAAAGCTTCACGAGAATATGAAAGCGAAGTTCGATCTAGTTGAACTTTCAAATACTTTAGCTGTACAAAGAGATGAGCTTTTTCAATATGCTGGTTTAGACGGTCTAATAAACCGATACCTTATTAAAAATGAAAAACAAGTTCCTCTTGAAACTCCACAGTACTTTTTCATGAGAATCGCTATGGGTCTTTCATATAACGAGGCAAACCCTACAGAGATGGCTAAAAAGTTTTACAACAAGATGTCTCGACTAGAGTATGTTGCTGGAGGCTCCACAAACCTAGCTGCAGGTAAAAACAACCCAGCTCTGTCTAACTGCTACCTACTAGAGATTCAGGATGATATGAACCACATTGCAAAGTCTGTAGCAGATGTGATGCTGCTTTCAAAAGGTTCTGGTGGTATTGGTGCGTCTGTTACAAAACTTCGTGCCTCTGGTTCGCCACTTAAAACTTCCGGCGGTGGAACATCAACAGGTCCAACACCGTTTGCGAAAATTATCGACACTGCAATACGAGCTATACAACGTGGTGGTAAGAAAAAAGGTGCACTGTGTTTCTATATGGAAAACTGGCACTACGATTTTCCTGAGTTCCTAGAGTGGAAGCATAACGCGGGTGACGACTATATGAGAATGCGAACAGCAAACACTGCGGTATTTCTTTCTGACGAGTTTATGCGAAGAGTTTCGATGGGTGAAGACTGGTATATGTTCGACCCAGCTGAAACTGCAGATCTAAACGAGTTATATGGTCAGGCATTCAAAACTAGATATGAAGAGTACATAGAAATGGCACATGCAGGAAAGCTACGAGTTTTCAAAAAAGCTCCAGCATCTGAACAGTACAGACAAATCCTAGTTGCACTTCAGACAACAAGCCATCCTTGGCTTGTTTGGAAAGACACTATCAATCTTCGTGCACTAAACAACAACACTGGTACTATACATATGAGTAACTTGTGTACAGAGATTTGTCTGCCACAAGACAGAGATAACGTAGCGGTATGTAACTTAGCATCTCTAAACCTTGCAGCACATATCAAAAACAAAGAAGTGAACTGGGCACGTCTTGAAGAGTCTGTGCGTCTTGCGGTACGACAACTAGATAACCTTATCGACATTAACGTTTTGCCTATTCCTGAAGCTGCAAAATCAGACAAGGAGAACAGAGCAGTTGGTTTGGGAGTGATGGGCTTTTCAGACACTATCGAGCAACTAGGAATGTCGTACGACTCTACACACGCATGGGATTTTGCTGACAGAATTTTTGAATTTATTTCTTATATGGCAATCGACGAGTCGGCAAACCTGGCTCAAGAAAGAGGCGCATACACAAACTTCCAAGGTTCTGAGTGGTCAAAAGGTAGAGTGCCTATCGACTCGATAAAAACTCTAGAAGCAGACAGGGGGCGAGAACTAACAGTTTCAAAAGTTAGTAAGCACAAGGGACTTAACTGGGACATATTGCGAGAAAAAGTTAAAAAGGGAATTCGAAACGCAACACTTATGGCTGTTGCGCCAAATGCAAACATTGGTCTAGTAGCAGCTACAACTCCCGGTATCGACGCACGTTTCGCACAAGTTTTCTCTAGAAACAAAATCTCTGGAAAATATCTAGATATTAACCATAACCTAGTTAAGGATTTGAAAAACATGGGAATCTGGGATGAGGTTAAAGAAGCGATAATTGAAAACCAGGGAGATATAAGCGAGATTCCTGGAATCCCACAACACATTAAAGATGTATATAAAACATCATTTACTACTTCTCCATTTGCATATATAGAAGTTGCTGCACGAGCACAGAAATGGGTAGACCAAGCATTGTCTCGAAATATGTATCTAGAAACTCGTGACGTAGATGAAACTATGAAGATATACAGTACTGCATGGGAAAAGGGTCTAAAGTCTACATACTATCTACACATGAAGCCTCGTCACACTGCTGAACAAAGTACAACAAATGTAAACAAGGCACAGAAGATGGGAAGAGTTGGATTCGGAGCACTAAACTTTGCAAACACTCCAGCATTTTCTGCACCACTTCAGAAATCTCTAACTATGGATGTTGCCGAAACTACTCCACAGACTATGCCAAAAGTTGCTCCAATATTAGAAACACAACCAATCAAATCTATCGTGGAAGAGGAGATTATAGTTTCTACTACTACATACAAAGACAGTGTTCCTAGTACAACAACTACTATGGTAGAGGAAATCAAAGTTACTTCTGAATACAAACCAGTTTCTCAAGTTGAAACTCCTAGAAACGAATACAAACCTCTTGAAAGTGTTGGAGCAAAGAAAATGAATATTATTTATCCAGAAGATCCCGCCGATGGAGACAATGTTTGTATCGCGTGTCAGTAAATTATTATTTAATTAATCAAAAAAATATATGTCACTAATTGGAAAAGCTTCACCAGAAGATGTTAATTTACACCCTATAAAATATCAATGGGCTTATGATCTGTATAACCAGGCTGTAAGAAATACATGGTTTCCTCACGAGATTGCTTTGAAAGAAGACTTGGAGGACTTTGCAAAAATGACAGAAGATGAAAGACATGCAGTAGAGTTTATTATGTCATTTTTTAATCCTGCAGAACTAATAGTAAACAGAACTCTGGCACTAGGTGTGTACCCATATATTAAAAGTGCAGAGTGCCACCTATATATTGCTAAACAAATGTGGGAAGAGGCAAACCACTGTGTAGCTTTTGAATACGTTCTGGAAACTTTCCCGTTTGATAGAAGCAAGGTTTACAATACTCACCTAGAAATCCCTTCAATGAAGGCAAAAGAAGCTTACATAATGCGATATCTAAAGAGAATGACAGAAGTGAGACTAGATATCGAAACACTAGAAGGTAAAAAAGATTTCATTCGTAACCTTGTTGCATACAATGTTGTGATGGAGGGAGTATGGTTCTACTCTGGTTTTATGGTGATGCTTTCTTTCAGACAAAGAAACCAGCTAAGAAACTTTGGTTCAATGATCAACTGGGTTTTACGAGATGAGTCACTACATTTAAAGTTTGGTATTAACCTTATTCATAACATTCTAGAAGAAAATGCAGAGCTTCTTACAGAAGAGTTCGCGGCTGAGATAAGAAATATTATTATTGAAGGAGTAGACCTAGAAACTGCATACAACAAAGACTTGTTCCCAAATGGAATCTTGGGGCTAAACGCAGACTATGTAAACCAGTACGTGCAATATGTTGCCGACAGAAGACTACAAGAACTTGGAATGCCAAAATACTACAACGCAACAAACCCAGCAAAATGGATGTCTACAGCTACAGACGTGTTTGAACTAGTAAACTTTTTCGAATCACAAAACACTTCATATGAAGTAGATGGTCACGCTGGAACTAGTGCTAAAAAAGAAACTGCATCTGTTTCTGAATAAACTTCCAAAAGTTTTTAGACTATGATATTTTGAAATGGGAGGGTGACGCCATGACCGACGAAACCATGGGCCCGACGCTGTGGCAGAAAATCCGACTCGGCATCCTGATTTTCCGGGTGCTCACGTACGTACGTGTGCGTGACGCTTTGAGCCGGGGCTGAAGGTGGTGAAAGTACCATTTCAAGTGGTGTTGATGGGACTTCTGTTCGTCATCATCGCCTTCGGTCCGAGACCGCCTCGACCACCTCGGCCACGCCGATCGTGACACCTGATGTACCATCTGGAGCCGCCGAATGCCACGGGCAGTCGGCGGTTTTCCTATTTATATCGAAATGATATAATTCTAGAACAAATTAAAAATATATAACCCAAAATAAATGGCTAAAATAAAAGTTGCGATAAACGGTTTCGGTAGAATAGGGAGAGCATTCCTGAAAGGATCATGGGACAGAGAGGAAATAGAAGTAGTTGCTGTAAACGATCTTGGAAATGTAGACAACATGGCTTACTTGCTAAAATACGACACTGTATATAAAAACTGGAATCATGATGTAAAAGTTGAAGGAGGAAATTTGGTAATAGACGGTAGAACTGTAAAGTTTGTTTCTGAAAAAGAACCAACGAAACTTCCTTGGGGTGAACTTGGTGTAGATGTTGTTGTAGAGTCTACTGGACTTTTTACAGATTTTGAAAAGGCCGGAGTTCACTTGCAAGCAGGTGCTAAAAAAGTTGTTATCTCGGCTCCAGCAAAGGGCGGTGAGGGACAAGGCGAGACTATACTTATGGGAGTAAACGAAGAAAAGTTTGGAACATGCGCAGTGACTTCAAACGCATCTTGTACTACAAACGCAGCGTCACCACTTATCGCAATTTTGGATGAAAATTTTGGTATTGAAAAAGCTATATTAAACACTGTGCACGGTTACACTGCTTCGCAGTCACTAGTTGATGGCCCATCTAAAAAAGATTTAAGAGAGGGTCGTGCTGCTGCACAAAACATTGTACCTTCTTCAACTGGAGCTGCTATTGCAGTTACAAAAGCATTTACAAAACTAGAGGGACTTTTCGATGGTATTTCTATTCGTGTACCAGTTCCAGCTGGTTCTATTGTTGATGTGACTTTCATTTCTAAAAAACCTACTACAGCAGAAGAGGTAAACAACACACTCCGAGAAGCTGCAAAAACAGACAGATGGAAAAATATTTTCTCAGCAACAGATGAAGAACTAGTTTCATCAGATATACTCGGAAGTCACTTTGGTTCTATTGCAGACCTTAAAATGACTCGAGTGGTTGGAGGAAACTTGGTGAAAGTAATGGCGTGGTATGACAACGAAGCTGGATATACTCATATGTTGATTAACCATGTTGTGAAAACTGGTTCTACTATCTAGGAGAACTTCCAAATTTGGCCAATCTCATCGTCTAAACTTTCAAAATAACATCACCTTACTATCTGTAAGGCTCTTCATATTTTGAAATTTTATACGCGACCTTGTCTAAAATTTGAAAGTTCTTGTAGTTTGGTCTATATTTAATTTCGGGAGGGCAACATGCCCACGTTAGAGGATCTGCTCGCTGCCAGGAAGTTCCGCCGTATGGCGAGAGTCGAAAGTGGCTCTTGTTTCGGTGTGACCGACTCGAGCCGACTCCGAGATAAGCCTCGTGTCATTGAGATGCAGCCTCCTTTGCTGTGTGAAGGCTGCAGGGGAGATGGTGAGCACAACTGTCAGAAGAGGCTCAAGGTAAAGCACGGAGGAAGCGTCTTCGTGAAGAAGCGGGGGTTTAGTTTTCCCTGCGAATGTCAGCAGTGCAACAAGTAACCGCCGACTGGCGGCCCGTGGGGGGCCGTCGAATGCTAAAAGCAGTCGGCGGTTTTCCTATATGTAAAAGTTTTTGATACAATTAGATAAATGAAAATCTATATTGGATCAGATCATGCGGGGTTTGCTACAAAAGGGGAACTCGTTGAGTATCTTAAAACTCTATCTGTAGAAGCATACGACTGTGGTCCTCATGAATACAACCACGAGGATGATTATCCAGACTATATTTCTCTTGTAGCTAAACAAGTTTCTGAAGATCCAGATGCAAAAGGAATTGTTTTAGGTTTTTCTGGGCAAGGAGAAGCGATGGTTGCAAACAGGTTTCCAAATGTGCGTTGTGCAGTTTTCTATGGAGGCACAAAGCACATTCTAACTTTATCTCGTGAACATAACGACGCAAATATTCTTTCAATCGGTGCACATTTTGTAACTACCCAAGAAGCCAAACAAGCTGTAGAGCTTTGGCTTCATACAGAGTTTTCAGGTGATGAAAGGCATGTAAGAAGAATTAAAAAAATCGAAAACTATAATTAGTAATTTAATTAAAAGATGACTAAAGTACTTCCGGCTATAATACCAGTAAACAAGACACAGCTTACAGAAGAGATAGAAAAAGTCTCACACTTTGCTGATTTGATACAAGTAGATATTTCTGATGGAGTTTTTACTAACACACGAACATGGCCATATAACGGACAAGACCGCGACTACTTTGAAAAACTTAAAACAGAGGAAGAAGGTTGGCCAAAATGGGAAGAAACGGATGTGGAACTGCATCTAATGGTTAGAAACCCTGAAACTGTTTTAGAGGAATGGATTGCAACAGGAGTCTCTAGTATCGTTGCGCATATAGAAGCCACTGAGGACTTTCAAAAAGTTATAGATATTTGTCGAGAAAAAAATGTTTCTGTTGGAATCGCGATAAAACCATCTACAGATATTTCTAAAATAGAAAATTTTGTGCCACAGGTAGATTTTATTCAGGTCATGGGATCAGACTTGCTCGGAAAACACGGAGTGGAGCTTGAAGAAAAAAGTTTGGAAATGATAAAGTCGTTGCGAATGAAGTTTGGAGAATGTATAATTGCTATTGATATTGGTGTAACCGAAGACAATGCTGAAACTCTAGTAGATGCCGGTGTAAATAAACTAATTTCCGGTGGTGCGATACTGAATTCTGATAATCCGAAAGAAGTTTATGAGTTTTTGGAGTCTCTGAATTAACATTATATGAAACATATAATTTTTAGAGACTGCGGAGACAATTAGTAATTAAGGACAAGCGAGAAGTAGCCTGAAGCACTGTTTGAGCGAAGCGAGTTTGCGAGAAGGCTCTGGAGTGAGGACATTAATTACTTGATTGTCGAGCGAGAGCAAAATTTTAGTAAAAATTTATGCGTGCTCTAAAAAATATATGTTGAATAACTTAACGGATGAAAAAATAGCGTTCCTTACAGAAAAGGCGAAGGAGATACGCATTTCTATTATTGAAATGCTTGTTTCGGCTGGTTCAGGACACTCTGCAGGACCACTGGGTATGGCAGATATTTTCACGGCTCTATACTTTTATATACTAAGACATAACCCAGTTGAACCTTTTTGGGAAAAAAGAGATAGACTAATACTTTCCAATGGACATATAAATCCTGTTTTGTACGCAACTCTCGCTCATGCTGGATATTTCCCAGTTAAAGAGCTTTTAACACTTAGAAAGTTCGAGTCACGACTTCAAGGACATCCTCACAGAGAGTTTTTGCCGATACTAGAAACTAGTTCGGGACCACTTGGTTCAGGACTTTCACAGGCTGTGGGAATGGCGATAGCGGATAGAATGGACAATGGTAAAACTTCAGATAGATTTTTCTACTGTTTGCTTGGAGATGGGGAACTCGACGAAGGCAAAACCTGGGAAGCGATTATGCTTGCGGGTAAAGAAAGACTTGGAAACCTTATAGCTATTGTAGATAGAAATAATATTCAGATAGATGGATACACAGAGGATGTTATGCCTCTAGACTCACTTACACACAAGTTTGAAGCGTTTGGATGGCACGCAGAGGAAATAGATGGTCATAACTTTGTATCTATTGTAGAGGCAGTTGGAAGAGCTCAGGCTGTTTTTGATGGACCGAGCGTGATCATTGCAAGGACTATTCCTGGTAAGGGAGTTTCATTTATGGAGCGCGATTATAAGTGGCACGGAAATCCTCCGGGAACAGAAATGGCCGGAGAACCACCAAAGGATGAGCAGGCAAAGATTGCTTTGCATGATTTGCGGACATTGGGAGGCCAAATAACATCTGAACACGAATAAAAATATATGTACGGAGCATCAAATGAAATATTTAAAATGTGGGGAATCGGAATTACTATTTTTTCCTTACTAGTGATTTTAATGGGCGTTTATATGTATCGATCAAATAAAAATCCTGAGTTACACGCTAGATTGGCAAAGTGGTTTGGAGTTTTAATTGTGTTAATTGGGATTTGTATTTTGCTAATTGCATTTTGGGTTTATGCTATAAAATAAAAATATGATAACTCCACCAAACGAACTACCATTCTATTTAATAACTCTAATTGCCTTAATTGGAGGTATAGTAATTTTGAGGATATACAAACCTCACATAGATTCTCAATCAAGTTTGTTTCGTATATTTGGAATAATTTTAATTATATTTGGTATAATTGGTTTATGTTTAGGATTTTTACGTTTAATAGTTGGGGGTGTTCATTGGTAAAAATATATGATTAATTCTTCACAAAAATTAAATCCAAAACTTTTTGATAAAAAAGTTGAACAGGTCCCAATTCGTCAAGGCTTTGGTGATGGCCTTCTTGAAGCTGGAGAGAAAAATTCTCAGGTTGTTGGACTTTGTGCGGACTTGAAAGAGTCTACAAAAATGAATTTATTTGCAGATAAGTTTCCTGAAAGATTTGTCGAGATTGGAGTGGCAGAACAAAACCTTGCTTCTGTTGCATCTGGTATGTCTGCAATGGGGAAAATTCCTTTCATATCTAGTTACGCTATGTTTTCTCCTGGTAGAAACTGGGAACAAATCCGAACTACTATTTGTTATAACGATAGACCAGTAGTTATTGCAGGCTCACACGCTGGTATTTCTGTAGGTCCAGATGGTGGAACTCACCAAGCCATCGAGGATTTAGCTATTACTCGAGTAATACCAAATATGATAGTTTTTTCTCCTTGTGATTCAATAGAAGCTAAAAAAATAACTTTGGCGTCCGCAGAACTTGGTAAACCAGTGTATATTCGTTTGGCTCGAGAGAAGACTCCAGTTATTACTACAGTGGATTCTCCTTTTGAAGTGGGCAAGGCTCAATTATTTTACGGTGATGAAAAGGAAAGGGCAGATGTTGGTATGGTCGCAACTGGTGCTTTGGTTTACAAAGCACTAAAAGTAGCTGAAACACTAAAAGGTGAGGGAATAAATGTTAAGGTGTTAAATATTTCTACAATAAAACCTCTTGATAATGACGCAGTAATAAACCTAGCGAAAACATGCGGAGCAATAGTTTCTGTAGAGGAACATCAGATTGCTGGAGGACTTGGTTCAGCTGTTGCTGAGTGCCTTGCGCAAAACTTTCCAGTGTCTCAAGAGTTTATTGGTGTAAAAGATAAGTTTGGTCAGTCAGGTAAACAAGATGAACTTCTTGAACACTACGAAATGGGCGAGTCGCATATTCTCAAGGCTTGCAAAAAAGTTATTGGTAGGAAACAATAGGTTTATATGAGAAAGCCAAAACTAAAGAAGGGGACTTATTATCATTTCAAGCATCCAGATCTTTATTACGATGTACAAACTTTAGCTAGAAACACTGAAACAGAGGAGTGGATGGTGATATACAAACCATTATATAAACTAGCATTTGCAGATTTGTGTGCACGTCCTTACAAAATGTTTTTTGAGAAAGTAAAAAATCCTGAAACCGGAAAGATGGTTCCAAGATTTTCACTTAAGAAATCTAAAAAATAATTATATTTTACTAAGTTTGTAACTTTCAGGAGCGTTTTTTAGGTACTCTTCCAGTTTCTCTCTTGTAAGTAGTCCTTTTTGTGCACCGACTTGTTGAACAACTGACATCGAGTTTATCGGTGCCCATTGTAATGCTTCATCTAAAGTTTTACCGTGTATGAGTGCTGAAACAATAGTTGAAGCAAATGCATCTCCAGCCCCAGTACTTTCAAATGGTGTGTGTGGATATACTGGCATGAAATAAGCATCGTCTGTTCCACTTTCGTGTAAATATGCTCCCGCAAACCCGTCCGTCATTACGACTTTCTTTGGTCCAAGTGCAGCCAGTCCTTTAATTAGAGTTTTTGGATCACGACTTGTTTCTCCTAGTATTCTTTGTGCTTCTTCTACGTTACAGAAAAATATTTCTGTAGTCTTGTATATTCTATCTAGCATTTCCTTACCCATTTTTAATTGAAATGTTCCGGGTTGAAAAGCAAGTTTTGTTTCAGGGTGTTTTTCTACGAAATCAACTATTTGCATTTGGAAATCCAGAGTATTTTCTGCAAGCGAAGTAAGATAAATCCATTTTGGAGAGACATCAATTTTAAAGTCGTATTTGTAGTGTTCGTGTTTTACAAGAATAGTTCTGTTTGTTTCGTACCACAAAACATAGTGGTAGTTTGTCTTGTTGTCCGGATCAATGTGCATATAAGTAGTATCTACACCATCCTTTTTCAGTGACTCCAAACAGTCTTCTCCATCCCTATCTTTACCCACATATGAGTAAAGTGCTGAATGTAAACCAAGTCTACTAGCTGAAACAGCTGCATTTGCACTGTTTCCTACTGCATAACATATTTCTACTGATTCAAAAGGCACCTTGTCTCCATATCTCACACACAGTTCACACTCTTCGTTGTTTATTTTGCAGTGTGTTGAAGCATCTTTGATTTTGATAAAAGCATCTACCACCGTGTCGCCAATAGCGAGCATCTCTATCTGTTTGTTTTGTGTTTCCATGGGGAAATTATACCACGAGTTTTTATACTTACTAATATTCTTAAAAATTATATTATTGATATAATAATAGGTATGAAATTAAACAAAAAGTCGTTTTCAGCTTGGTTAATATTATTGGTTTTTGTACTAGTACCTCTAAGTACAGTTTTAGCTACAGAATACTCTGATAACTTTGATACAAATCCTTATGCTGGATCATGGTCAAATGAAATAAGTTCTGCTGTATGGGATTCTGCAAGTGGTGAATTGGACATAAGTAATGACGGGGATACTGCTATACGTTACTCACAAAATTCTCCTGGCAGTATTGATCACGAAGCACAAGTAACAGCACTTGCCGTTACTTCAGAAAGACTTGTTGGACCTGGTGTTCGTTTTGATA
>JACCDV011066076.1_pt1 | contig 12128 bp, 13 predicted proteins | sample 7446131 | NCBI WGS metagenome assembly JACCDV01 (sample SAMN15323448, study PRJNA562643) | freshwater metagenome | isolation source: river surface water | place: USA:Blue River Watershed | collected 2017-08-17
ATCCTCCATGAGCCGGCTTCTTTCTAAAATCAGCTCTGCTTCCAAATTGGCAGAAATATAGCAATCTACCCCTTCAAATAAAATAAGAAAAACAATAAAGAGAGTGTCAACTGAGTAAGCCAGCATAACTTCATAAAAACCATAGTCAAAAATATCTCAAAACCATCCATAAAAGCGTTATATTTCACCGAAAACCAGTCACATACGTAAAGAATAAGCAGGAAAATCGAGTACACAGCTCTCATAGATGTCAGATGCGTTTCCTTCTAGCATCAGTAATGAGCTTAAAAGTTAATTTTAGTCAACAACTCCGACGAGTAAATTCATCAGAAAACCGTCTTTGGCATTAAGAACTGAGTCTATTTAGTATTTAGAGAAAAAATCAAAGAACATAGTCTCCCCCAAATTCAATAATAAAAATATTAAGGAAGCTATTCTTGAGGAGGGGAGCCAGGCACCCGAGATGAAAGTGTTTTTAAAGAAAATGGATTGTGTTTTTACTATTTTGAGCCGGATTTATAAATCAAAACTCCTCTGTAGTATAAACTATTTGAGAGAAAATAAAAGGCGGCGTAAGCTAAATCAGAGATAAGGAACCCTCCTTATCTATTCTTTGAGTTAGTTTTGGAATAGACTTCAAAAAAAGTATAAACTTGAGGCAGTGAATAGATTGAAACAGTCCACAGCCAAGAATAATAAGTAAGTATTTTTAGTTGAGAATGAGCTCATAAGGATTAATATTAAAAAAAGGAAAGATTTTCTTGTCAAGTGTCTTCACAATCTCTATAGAAGTAAATCTGCATTCACATTTATGACCCTTAAGAAATATATGCTCAATAGGAGACTCCTTTCGAAGGTTTACCCAGCATTATTTAACTTTTATTAAAAAAGAAGGGTCAGAAATACATTTTAATCCCTTAAGCAGTTTATTAATGCGAATTTCTCCCTCAAAGATAAGCTTCTTCATCATTTGGAGAAATCTTTTACTAATTGCAGACAAGTTGGCTTACGATATGCATTTTAACGATTGATTTTCAATTCTACATTCAAGCTATACTAACAATAGTAAGAGGAAACGACTATTCAAAATGAATAACTCAATGAAAAAGCGGTACTGTTTAAAGCTTAAATAAAATAAAATTAGAAATAAATAAATCAGCTAAATCAAAATATTAATAAAAAGCAAATATAAATCGAAAACTAATCAAACATACTAAAAAGGCAAATCGAAGGACTTAAATAATCGAATCTCCAAATCAACAGATAAAACAATCAAAAAACTGTTTAAATACCATAGCCAGCTTAGAAAGGAGATGACTTCTTACAGATCAAGCTCCAGCATCTTTATTGCAATATTGATAAATTACCTTAATAGGAAACAAAATAATACATATAGAAAGTCATCAATGAATGCAAAGCAGTTTCTAATACACAGGTAGATATACTCCGATAGTGGTCACTCATTTAGTAGAAAGAATAATTGCAAAAGCAAATTGATTGCTACTAAAACTAAATCCTTGGTCCGAATAAACGAAAAAGATCATAAATGGACAAATTGCTAAGATAATAAAACACGATGCTAAAACAAATGATCCAAAACTACATAAAATAGCGTTACCTTTGGGGGTAGGTCAAAAAATTCATTTCTTTTATAAAATGAGATAATAACTCTCTTGATAATTCTTTTATTCAAATTCTTTGATAAACTCATGATAAAATCCATTTATTCATTATATATCTAACATATCATTTCTCATGAAAGGCAAGCAGCAAAACAAGAAAGGAGTGGACTCCATAAAGGAAGAAATGAAGGCTCAATTCTAGGTTGGAGAAACCTTAGAGTACAGCAAGAAGATTAAGACAAGTATTTCATTCATAAGATAGGTTTGGAGCAGCTGAGAAAGTTACTCAGTCTTTGGAATTTAACTAAAAATCGTGATTACTATCCCAATAAGGAGTCAGAGTTGATTAAGGAGTATTTGAGTGCTCAACATGAATATTACGAATAGGATCAATTTACACAGAATTTTACGTTATTGTAGAATTTTGATGTCAATCTTACCTTCATCTAAAGTCAAAAATTAATCATTAAATCATTTAAACTTTTTCCCAAAGCCATTTGGCCCATCAGATTCCATAGTAAATTTGTCTCAAAGGTTCAAAGCATTAGTAACCCTGATGAGGTTCTATTTGTTATGACTCAAATTTATCGTCTGGCTTGCGGACTTATCAACTCAGACGATAAAACTGGAAACGCGAGACCAATCGTAACAAAATCTATTCCATTTAACAGATTTTTCTCAGTAAAGATTCTTCGAGAAAGAAATATGTTTGTTCATATTGGAGTTGAAAAGGTCCCAATAATAAAGGGTGGAATAATAAAGCGATATGAATACACACAATACATGCAGTTCCTTGATATTTTAGGAGATGCATTTGTTGAGAACAAGGCAAAGACTGATGAGAGAATGCATCATTTTGTGCAGATGATTCACAATGATATGGCCAAGAAGGACCATAGCTCTGAACTATAAATCGATAGAGATAAATTTATTACAAAGGCTAGCCATGCTCACCAAAACAAACAATACTTCTTTTACGAAGTTAAAAATTAGTATACGGATAGATATTAATACTATGAGACTACTTTACCCAATAAAGAATCGAGAATGTTTGTCTATTATCCTATCCCCTTTAGGCCTTACTATGTCTCAGCCGCAGAGAATACTACTATTATCTATGATAAAAATATGAAGAGATGGGTTTCAAGGGATCATTTGACCATGCTATAGAGAAAGAAAGTTTTACTCTATCAAAAACAGGTGAGTGATGTCATGATCAAGAGATTTGTTTGCTTTCAAAGTGCCAAATCTTTAGTTGATCTCTTGACTAAGATCCCCAATTTCAAAGTCAACTTAACTCATCAATAAAAAGAAGTGATTGGTGAGAATGGAAATGTCCTAGCGATTGGTCGTTCAGGTACAGGTAAGACAACATGTGCAGTGTTAAGACTATTCTCTATTGAGATGCTCTTTAAGATTCGTTCTTCACTTTACAAGAAGAAATTCCAGAATACTATTGAAGGAATTAGATGTGATTCAAGTGATATTGAAAATGCTACAGGTCTTCACTGTATCTTCCTCACTGCCTCTCCCATCCTTACTCATGAAATCCAAAGATACTATAAGAAACTAACGGATAATATTAAGTCTGAGCTTGAAAAGAAGAAAAAGAAAATTTAATAGTAAAGAAAGAAGAAATAGTAAGAGTTAGTGAATAAATCATAGGTCGTATAAGAAGAAATTATCGAGCCATCTGTTGAGCAATCAGAGGCAAATATCGAAAGCTTGTAGGTTCCTGAAGTATTATAGGCAAAGAAATCAGCTTAGGATCTATAGTAATAAAAAGAAATCAATGAAGAATTCTAAGGAATCGAGCTTAAATAGGATATTAAGAATGAAGATTTCAATGAAGAAGAGTAAGACCTCGACTAGCTAAAGAATAAATTTGAATAAAGTATCAACAAATTTCATACTCTTTTCGATCTCAAAGAGGAAGATTACCCTGGATTCTTTACTGTCAAAAGTTTTATCATGATGATTGACGGTGTCCTTAGCAAACCCTTTTTCTTGAGATCTAAAAACGCTGTCGTTGGAGAGTAATCTAAAGCTTCATGGCATAACTAGCGTAAAGGTGTAATGATGATTGAAAACTACTATAGAGGCGAGTAGGAGAAAGAAGATTTGGATATTAATAAAATAGAATAATAGTTCAATTACTCAGATTAATAAGAGTTGGAACATGAATATCTTAGACAGATCCAACTGAAGGAAAATAAAGACAAGCAGCAATTGACTAAGAAGTTACAAAAGAACCGAACTAATAATATTTGTTCATTTTAGGTTGATTATGATTACTTTGTCGTCCACTTTTGGCCAAAAGTCGTAAAGAAATACTATAGTTCACGAAACATCACTCCTCACTTGGTCTGGACCGAAATATACTCAACTATAAAAGGATCGGCATAGGCCTACGAATATCCTGGATGCTATCTCAACCAAAATGCCTATATAAAGCTCTCAACAAATGCATTTTTGACCCAAGGTGAAAAGCTAGATATCTACTAGACCTTCTGCCAATACTAGAGATGGAAAATCCGAGCTGGAGGCTATGATATTATGGACGCAGTGAACTATATCCTAAACAAACTTAAGTACGTTGGTTACTAAGGGCCAGAGATACATTATGTTATGATTGATGAGGTTCAAGACCTTCCTCATGCTATCATCTATCTCCTCTCCAAAATTGCAAGGTATGGAGTGTTTTACTCGGGGGATACCGCCCAGACCATTGCTAAGGGGGTTGGGTTCAGGTTTAGTGATTTACTGTCGCTTTATAGCAAAGTTCAACTCAAAGCTCCAATCATCAAACATTTGACTGTTAATTTCAGGTCTCATAATAACATTCTTCAACTTGCTAATTCCATTGTCTCATCGTTGGAAATACTTTTCCCTAAGACTATTGATAGGTTAAAGAAAGAGGTTTCTGATTTGGATGGACCAAAGCCAATGATCCTTTCATCGAGTGATCAAGAGTTACTCTTCTATGTCTTGTGTGGAGGGGAAGAGAAGATGATCGAAGATAATGGTATGAGAAAGCCTCCTCTATAATTTGGATGCGACCAGGTTATAATTGTAAGAGATCAATAGAGCAAGAATAAAATTCCAGCAATGCTTCAACATGCACTTTGTTTGACCATATACGAAGCAAAAGGCTTGGAATTTAATGATGTAATTCTGTTTAATTTCTTTGAAGAAAGCCCTTGTCCCGAAAAATGGAGCATTTTGAAAAGTCTCAACGTAGTAACAGTCTAAGTCTCTAAGTAAGAATACTAAAACAACTTATCAAGGCACAAAGTAAGGGAATAGTAAAAGTAAAAGAAATAATAAGTAAAGAAATAAGGTCATAAAAGATAAGAATAGGACGAGCATGAGGAAATCGAGGTTTAGAAACATTTCAATCGATAGAAAAATATGTATGAGGTCAAGAAGATTACAAGCAATATTACTAAACTATTTAAAGATATTAATGATTACTCTTAAGTCTGCTCCGAACTCAAGTTACTCTACACTGCCATTACCAGACCCAAAAAAACATTGATTATCTATGACTAAGGGACAGCAGTCGCTAGACAGCCCATCGAAAGAATATGGGAAAGACTAAACATAATCCAAATTATAACAAAGTAGTTGGTTTTGAATAATTTGAACAAAAAGTCGAGCCTTGCTGAGTAAGTCCAAATCTTCAAGACGATTGCCTCTGCAAGTGATAAGACACAGTGGAAGCAGCAAGGATTAAAGATGTATTCTCGTGGATACTTCGACCAGGCCATGAAATGCTTCTAAAAAAGCGGAAATATGTAGCTTTACAAGAAAGCATAAGCCAATAAGTATGCTGATGAAGCAACTAAGAAGCTAATCGAGATAGAATCTTAAAGAAATACGATAAAGCAAGGCTCAAGAGGAATGAGCAATAATGAACTATCTAAATATAAGAAGCAGCTAAAATTATAATAATCTTCTTCATTTAAGAAATTCCTCCAGGCAGGATACATATTTGAATAATTGCTGATGTTCAAGCAGGCCGGCCAATGTTTCTTCAGTGGAAAGTCCTATGAGAAAGCTTTCTAGTCGTTCTGTAAGGCCTTTATGTATAAGCAGGCAGGATAGTCACTAGAAATGCAGAACAAATATAGAGAAGCTGCCGAATATTACTAAAAAGATGGCAGCTATCTCAAGGTTATATAATGCTTGGATATGGTTAATGAGTGGGTGCCTATTTTATAGAAAATTCAGAAATTTGCTGATAAAATGAATGACTATGAAAAACAAGCTCTCTTGAAGAAATATTCTGCGCTTGCCTTGGAATAACTCGTATATTAAATCTAGTTCTAAAATGAAGAATAGGGCAACAAACCATAGAATAATAGAGTTGAAGTGATCGAATAGAAGGAGAGCGACTAAGAATAGTAATGGGATTCTGATGAAGACCCTGAGCTTGCAGCATAAAGATAGTACTAAAGAAAATTATCATCATAGCAAAGTGGTCCTTCAAGAAAACAATCATAGGTTGAATAGCCAAAAGCACCAATTGATATCAAGGAGTCAGTTTATTAGCAACTTGGATAAAAGAAATCGAGCTAAGAAGTGAAATAAGATTCGATGTCATTTTCTGCATTGAATAATAGCTAGACTATCAACAAATAAGAGAATAAATAAGAAGGTGTTGTGAGTATTGATGAATCATTTGGAGATTTGAATCGATCTGATGCCCCTGTTGTCCTCGAAGAGCCAAAATCATAAAACGTTGACCTCGAATCAATTTAATCAAGTTTCAGCTAGCTCAACGCCAAATACGAGAATGATCTTGAACCTGATCTCTAAAGCATCAAATCCATGGTCGATCCTGATGATATTTGGGTCAAGAACTCAATCTCAGAAATCACTCATAAATTGCACTCCTAATATTCAGTAATTGATGATGAAGAGGAGAACTATAATATTAATGTGAAGATCATTAAGACTAAGGGAAATATCTTTGTCCAGGATGAAATCATGAAGAAAATTGTCAACATAGTCTCCATCATCAATTCCTCAGTTGATTAGTTCTTTAGCCAGTTCAAAGGCTACCAGTCTTTGATTACTGTAAATAAAGGTGAAAAGTAAGAAGAAATCGATAATCGTCCTTAAATTGCGTAATTTGAAGATATCGACCCTAAATTCATCAACATAATTCTTGATACATTGTAATCATTCAAACTTTTCAAGCTCTGCTTGTTTGTCTGCAACAGATATCATCTCCCATCCAAAGCAGGTCGATATCTGATTTCTTTAGGAATGAAGTACTCTACTAACTGCATCTCTAACAATGTTGTTAACCCTATTCTCCTGGCACCTAGTTCATATCGTAAGCTGGAAATCGAGAAGGGAATATTGGCATCTATCGCCATCCATGCAATTTATGAGAATGTTAATGCATAGTTTTTGAAGGTGAAGGTGACAGATAATGATGAAAGCAATAAGCATTCTCTTGGTACTTATTTCATTGAGGGATTAATTCTTTCTGGGCTTTATAAAAAAGCTGTCTTTATGGTCAATCCTCAGGAATCTCTCAAAATTCTTGCTAACTATAATGACCTCGAAGCATACAACAATATTTTCAAGCAAAAAATCTTGAAGAACAGCAAAGAAGATGCTTTTTAGTTCTTGCCCGACCCAAAAACTAAGGAATAAATGGAATTTACAAGGATGCAGCTGAGAAAAGTATTATTCGAGTACTGCGTTTCTAAAAAATTCGAATCTTTAAGTCAGAGATACTACAGATAATTCGAAAGCCAAGGATAAATTGACGCACCAAAGAGACTCAGTGTATTCAATCTCCCTAACTACCTGCCCTTCACAAAATTATTGATTAGTTAACTCAATCCTTAGGCTTTCATCAATAAAATAAAGAAAATAATTGACAAAGGCTACACCATTCTTACAAAGGGAAATCAACTTGAGAATTTGGACTTTGTTTGCACCATTCTTGCTGTTGTTCATAACTAATAGTTAAGAAACGCACTTATTTAAAACTTCACTAATGATGAATTCCTAGAGCTTTACAGATGTTGTAACTTTATTAAATCTACTTTAAGAAAAGTTCATACCAAGAATTCATTGAATATTATCGAAGCCGTTTTGAACATGCATCTGTGCTACAGAATAAGCTACTGTAAATCTATGACCTTTGTGAATGACACTTTCTGCTTTGTGAACAGAATTTCAACAGTGGCTAATGAGCTTGTCTAAAACCAAAAGACCAACATAAACAACTTCTCATTTTTCTTCGAGCAGGACTATAATCTCATCTTAACCAAAACTGCAAGGGTGATTAAGATTATAAGTAAGAAATATGAAGATGCGCTTTATAAGTTGTATGAGAGGAGATAGTCGATACCAGTGAGCAGATAGTATATCTTCCATGAGGATTGGGTAAGAGCATAGGAATCATTGGTTATTAAGAAAGCTTTACTATACTAGACTTCATGCTTTGGTCCCAAGAAGAAACACAAGGAAGTGAAGCCTGTGCATAAGAAGTCAAAATAGTTGAAGACAAGCTATGATTTCAAGAACAGAGGACGGGACCATATAATCACAATCGGATAATCGAGTTAAAGTGAATAATCATAAGAATTTGTTGACAAATAGATAAAATTGCATCGATATAGCTTCAACCCCAAAATGAAGTACCTGGCCTCATCAATGATCCACTGGTTCAATCAGCAATCTCTCAATGCTAAGGAAATTGTTGAAGGAAGGTATCTCCATGGGTGTGGGTTGAGTAGTCTATACAGAGAGTATGTTTAAAGATAAGGAGGGTTCAATTTGTTCGATGCTTTGTAGTTCCAAAAATTCAAGAGGGTTGACCTCTTTGCTGAGAATATTCTATCTGTCTATGACAAACTTACGCTTTATACTCGACAAAATCTCTTGCCAGAAATCTTGATCTTACTTTTGGTTGCCTATCGAGCTCAAGAATAACCCAAAGAATTTTCACTGAAAGTCACCTCAGATTGTTTGAAATATTTCTAAAATCTCAAAATAATTTCTTCAAAAGCAAATCCATCACAAAAGATTGACCCTAACGACAAGAACTTGATCAATAATCTTATAAAAGATAATTTGGAATGCAGATTTAGCTATGTGAATACATATGTTTCAGAGATGAGTAAGAAAGATCTTGCAGGAATCATTTGTGACTATTTGGAGTTACTTCAAGACGAAGGCGGATCGCATTTCTTCGATTGTTCGAGTATTGCACTAATATTTGTTATCAATATTGGCAAAGATAAGAGAATTAATTAGGCTTTATGGAAGCTCATTAAGGTTATAGGCAAAGATTAATCTCTTCATTTTCTGAAAGATTCAAAGACTTTAGGAGAGTTTTAGACAAACAAAAAATAATTATTAAGTTCTGCCATCAAACGCATTAAGAAAGGCCTACACGACATCTGTGTGGATAATAAAGGAGATTTATAAAGAGCCATTGAAGAAAGTGAATTCGATTACTAAGTTGAAGGAAGAATCTTAAAAGGAAGAAAGAAAGCAGTGTTAAAGATATAAAATTGGTGGAAAGCAAAGCGAATTGAGCTAAAATCAAAGCGAGGAAACGCAGAAAATTATTTCGAATATTCTTTATCTCCTTCTGTTGTTCAAGAAGCAAAGAAGCCTTTCACTTTGGGAGATGTCCGACTGATAAAGCTTATCCACAACTCTAAAGATGTGCAGGGCACAGATTTCCTCATAAAGGCATAGAAAGCAAAGACGGATTTATTGTCATTTTACCTCACTATGACCATTTCTTCATCCTTAGACTTTCATTTCATACTCATGAGTCTAAATAGAATTGAAGAATGTCGCAAACACTACTTCCAATACTGCTCCGAAGATATCGACGAACTTCACTAATTTGACATTGATGAAATCTATCATGAACTCGAGGAAATGCTCACGACAATATAAGCCTGGAAGAATGACGGAAAGTGGTTGAGAGACAAGAACATTAATTTGAAGAAGAAGAAAGTATTCGAGGTGAAATGGATGACAAAGAGCTTAGGTTTTGGAAGTCTATTGAAAAAGAGAGCAGGTTTGAAGAAGCAAAACATTCTACAATCAAAGAAGAGACTGCTAAAGAAATCAAAATGATGAATTTGATATATAAATTAGGTACGTATTGAAAAATAATAAATATTAATTAAATATAATAATAACCACAATGGATTCTGAACCCGTGAAGGCTAGAGTGACTCAACTTTTGGGAAGGACTGGGTCAAGAGGAGGAATAACCCAGGTCAAAGTCATCCTTATCTCAGGAAAGGAGGCAGACAAGCGTCATTTGATCAGAAACGTGAAGGGCCCAGTCAGAATCGGGGATGTGCTCGAACTCATGGAAAGCGAAAGATAAGCCAGAAGACTCAGATGATCAGTATCACTCATCTATTCATCAATCCATCATCTTATTTAATACTTCACATCAAGAAATGCTGCATTTCGGATAGGATATTATTAGTTTATTTTCACTGTTTGGGACATGGTTTATCAAGGTTGATACTCCTTTGATTTTGATTGCGATGGGGAAGTAGTTTTATGCTAAAAAGAATATTTATATGTTAAGTTCAATATTAATATATTTAATTTGAGTGTAGATGGGGCAAATCTGTGAAAGTCCATAGGCTAAGCTTGAATTCAAAGATCCAATAAATCCTTAATCAATAAAGCTCTACCCTCCAGCAAAGGTTTAAAAATATGATCCATTTGACTAATTATCTGAGAAGGTGAAGTAAAGGATGAAGGAGCTTAACTATCGACCTGAGCAGTTATAGCAGATAAAGAAGTATGAGACTGTTGAGATTTCTAAGGGAGTTTGGTATCAGGGACATCTAGAGGTATTTTACTATTGATGTAGAATAATGAGATGGTTGGAAACGGGATATTGAAACTACCTGATGGCTCTTACTATCACGCTAATTTTGTTCACAATAAGTTGGAGGGTGAGGGACTGCTTATTGATGAAAATGGAGGGTATTATATGGGGCTGTTTAAAAATAACAAGGCTGATGGAAAAGGGTTGTATGTTGCAGAAGAGTTTACCTATGAAGGGGAGTTCAAGAACAATCTGCAGTCAGGTTATGGCAAGGAGACGAAGAAGGATTAGGTGTTTGAAGGGATGTTCAGTAAAGGAAATAAAAAGAAGGGAAAGCTAACGAAGATACAATAGAATTCAGTATATGAGGGTGAATTTCAAGGGAATATAGAGAACGGGTATGGAAGATTGCAGCAAGGCAATGAAGCCTATGAAGTAATATTCAAAAATGGGTTTATATAAGGATATGGAAAGATAATTTATACAGATGGAAGTGATAAGACAGTTACCTTCTAAAGAGGAAAGATAAAGTAGGCCTTAAATGAAGTCAAAACTTAATCTTAGACATTATAAAAATCCACTAAGATTATAAATGAATAATGATCAATTAATAATCGATATAAAAAGTATTTTTTTTTGTTTGAACAAATACTTTTTTCTATAAATTATTTTTGGACATATCAAGAAAGATGAAAAAGGGTAGGTCATTAAGCAAAATGTCACCTGATGAGATGGCAGAGTAACTAAGAAGCCATCGAGCCAAGTAAAGTAAGAAAATGAAATTATTGTAACATTCATTAGAGAGTATTAAGGTTTTGGCTGATAATATGTTTGAAGCAGCTTAAGATTTCACGATGGAAAAGATACATGGGGTAAGCCTCTTGATTGATGATGAGGAGGATAGAGTGGTCTTCGATAGTTGGATGAATGAAATGTTCAAAAAATATAGGAATTCTAGTTGGAAGTGGCTTGTGAGGATCATTATCAGTGCTGTTTTGTTTTATTTGATCGGAGAGGCTTTAATTTATTTTGGGAAAAAGTGGCTTTTGAACTTAAGCTTATCAAAATGGATCATGTCAACATATGGGTTACTTTAAAGCTCATTGCTTTGGTTGGTTAGGGCCTCAGCAAGTTTATTTGGAGGAGTTTTTGGGCAAGTCTACAATTTTTTTGCAGAAAAATGATCCAAGATATATTAAATTCGACACTTATTGTATTCATATTTTCACTCGAACTATTGTTAAATTTTCGATATTAAAGTTTGGTGTAATTTCCATGATAAGAACAATCTGCAGTCAAGGGTTTGGCAAGGAGACGAAGAGAGATTAGGTATTTGAAGGGATGTTCAGTAAGGGAAATACAAAGAAAGGAAAATTAACGAAGATACAATAGAATTCAGTATATGAGGGCGAATTTCAAGGGAATATAGAGAACGGGTACGGTAGGCTAAAGACATATAATTAAGTACACGAAGGAATATTCGAAAAAGGATTTTTGAAAGATTATGGAAAAATCACTTTTTCAAATAGAATGTAGAAAAAGGTTATTTTCAAAAAATTTGAGGAGTTAAACGTCAAAAATATTTGAGGCTCTATAATATAGTTTCAACGGTAAATAATGATAGTTCTAATTATATAAATCATTAAATACTTTTTTATCATATA
>JACCDV010243272.1_pt1 | contig 12121 bp, 15 predicted proteins | sample 7446131 | NCBI WGS metagenome assembly JACCDV01 (sample SAMN15323448, study PRJNA562643) | freshwater metagenome | isolation source: river surface water | place: USA:Blue River Watershed | collected 2017-08-17
CATCGAGGCACCGACCCTGGTGGCGGTCCGGGCCTGCCAGCCCTTTGTGCTGCATCAATTCAGTGCCGATGACCCCCATCGCCTGATCACCGCCCATGTGCAGCTGACTGGCCCGGTGGCCACCCTCTTTCTGGAGGAGTTCGACCAGCCGCGTACGGTGTACCTGGCGCATGAGGAGCCGGCACTGCGTCTGGCCGTAGCCATGATCGAATCCGAATTGAATGCACCGCGTTGCGGACAACCCGCATTGCTCAACCGCGCAGGCGACATCCTCTTCATCGGGCTGCTTCGGCACCTGGTGGCCAACCCCGTCGCCCAGGGCGCTGGCTTGTTCAACGGCCTGGCCGATCCCCGCATTGCCCGTGCGCTGGTGGCGATGCATCAGCGTCCGGCATTTGGCTGGAATCTGGCACTTCTGGCAGAGGAGGCGGGCATGTCACGCACGGCCTTTGCCACCAAGTTCCATGAAACTATGCGGCGCCCGCCCGGAAAGTATCTGGCTGCGATTCGCCTTGCGATTGCCCGACGTGCTGTGGATCTGGGCAAAGGACTCAAAGAGGCGGCGAGGGTCGCTGGGTATGAGAACAGTTCGGCGTTGTCTCGTGCTCTGGCGAAGGTACGGTTGCAGTCGGCCTTGAATTGATAGCGAGAGGTTCGAATCTCCGACCTCACCAAAAATAATGGGGTCGAAAACAGAGCGAGTTGGTTAAACAATCGCATCTGGGCCGCCATGCAAAGTTTCTTCAAAGTTTCAATCTTTCAACCGCAGCCGACAAGCTGTTGATCTGATTGAATTTTTCTCGGTCACCTCCTGACCAGAGCTTGAAGAAAGTCCCTTCACACAGGGGCTTCACCGCGATTGAGACGCTTTTCTGCTCAGAACCACCTGACTGAGCGAGTTCGAAAAAATCCAATTGGAACAACGAGTTACGCGATTTTGACGTAACCCCCGTTGCCGTACTGCCGCAAAAAAGTCAGGAGCTTTTGCGAAAAGCAAGGCTTCATGCGGGCTGCGAGCGGTAGGGATTCGAACTGTCCGCAAACAGGTAATTGGCTGCACTCAGCTGCGTGTTATCGATCTTTCAGAGCAAGCAACACAGCTTGCTGAAGCTCAGCATTCACCGCTTTGACTTGAGCTGCCGGCATGCCTTGCAGCATCAACTGAATCACCACATTGGAAGCTGCAACCACTGTTTGCGCAGCCTGTTGAGGTGGGATACGCAGTGGCTTGAGTTGATGCAGCCGTTCAAGCCGACCCATCGCAATGGCTTCAGCCCCCATGCGCAGGCGGGCGCTGATGGCGGGTGATTGCTGCAGTGCGCCGATGAGCGACAAGTGCTTTCGCGCAAAGTCGATCCACTGATCCCAGCCCTTGAGCAAGTCTGCTTCCGGATCGCTGGTCTCAGGCTGCCTTTTCTTGCCTTGGAAGAACGACAGCATCTTGCGCTCTGCGACGGCGAGCATCAGTCCTTCCTTGTCGCCAAAGTGGTGGTACAGCGTGGGTGCAGTGACGCCGGCCAGTTCGCACAGCTTTCGGGTGGTGGGGAGCTCACCCGGGTTGTCATCCATCCACGCGATGGCCAGCGACAGGATTCGCTCGGCGGTTTCAGATAAGCCTGAACTCTGTGTGGTCATGAGCTCGCCATTATAGCAGCGCTATACTTATAGCGATGCTATACAGGAGCGGCGCATGAAAGTCTTTGTCACAGGTGGCAGTGGGTTTGTGGGTGGACACACCATCAGACGGTTGTTGGCAGACGAACACACCGTGGTTGCACCTGCCAGGAGAGAGGCGGCTTGTGACAAATTGCGGGCGCTTGGTGCGTCATCTTTTGCAATCGACTATGCGGATCCCGTTGCACTGGAACAAGCCATGGCAGGGTGTGATGCGGTGGTTCATATCGCTGCGCATCTGAAGATGTGGGGACCCTGGGCGGATTTCGAAGCCAGCAATGTGACCTTGACCGACCAGGTGATGACGGCGGCGAAGGCCTGCGGCGTCAAACGATTTGTGCATGTCAGTGCCGCATCGGTGGTCATGCAAGAGGCGATGCCGGTCACCCATGCAGATGAATCTGCGCCATTGACCGCGCTGCGCCATCTCCCTTACTCGGCAACCAAAGCCATTGCGGAGACGCATGTGCTGGCGGCGCATTCAGAAACCCTGAAGACGGTGGCTCTGCGACCACCCTTGATCTGGGGCTCGGGTGACACGGTCGACGGCGATCTTGGAGATCAGGTGCGAAAAGGTCAGTTTGCCTGGATCGATCGGGGCGACTACCCATACGCCACCTGCCATGTGCAGAACCTGAGCCATGCCATCGCGCTGGCCTTGTGGTCAGAGGTGACCGGTGCGTTCTTCTTGACGGATGGCGAGGACATCACGCTGCGTGACTTTTTGACCCAACGCCTGCTTGTGAGTGGACTGCAGGCACCGCGCATGTCAGTGCCCGCCAAGGCAGCGTGGTGGTTGGGTGGCGCGATGGAGAAGCTGTGGGCGACCGGTTGGATGCCCGGCGATCCGCCCCTCACGCGCGAACTGGTCCGGTTGATTGGTTATCCGTTCTCATTGGACATCAGCAGGGCCAAGTCGGTGCTGGGCTATGAGCCAGAGGTCACCATCGCACAGGGGATGGCACTGTGCAAACAATGAAGCGAAAAATGATCTGGATCGGCGGGGCTGTGGTGTGTAGCCTGCTCGTGGCTTGTGCCAGTTTGACCCCGCGAATCAACCCCGACTATGACGCCAGTAAGCCACACCATCGCCCGGACGGATTTGTCAATCGCTATGCCGAGCGATCCGATAAGCCTGGCTTGTGGCGCTGGCAATGGGAGCGCCTGCGCGATGGTCTGCCCAAACCACCTTCAGCGCCCGTTCTGGGTGTGGCTCCTGACCTGACCTTGATCCACGGCGAGAGCACGCAACCCAGAGTGACTTGGGTGGGGCATGCGACCCTGCTGGTTCAGATCGACGGCGTGAATCTGCTTACCGATCCCCATTGGGGACGTCGGGCTTCGCCTTCCAGTTTCGCGGGTCCCAAGCGCCATCAGGACCCAGGTATCCCGTTTGAAAAGCTGCCAGCCATTCATGCGGTGGTGATCTCCCACAACCATTGGGACCACCTGGATAAGGATACGGTCCAGGCCCTGCTGGACGCACACCCTGGAGTCCGTTTCTACGTGCCCTTGGGATTGCAGCATTGGTTCAAAAAGGAGATTCGCGGCGCGGTGACAGATGGTGAGTCGCGCAATGTCATGGCCATGGACTGGGATCAAAAGGTGAGCCTCAAGGGCAAGACGCAAGCGCTGGAACTGCATTTCCTGCCCGTACAACACTGGAGTGCAAGGTCACTTGGCGACCGGTACGAGACGCTATGGGGAAGCTGGGCCATCATCCATCCAGATCTGCGGTTCTGGTTCTCAGGGGATTTGGGTTACTCGCCCGACACCCGAGACATTGGCGAACGCATGGGTGGATTTGATTTGGCTGCCATTGCCATCGGCGCCTATGAGCCGCGCTGGTTCATGAAAGACTCGCACTTGAACCCTCAGGAAGCCTTGCAGGTCATGCGGGACGTCAAGGCCAAGCGTGCGATCGGCATTCACTGGGGAACCTTCGAGGGCATCAGCGACGAGCCGATTGATCAGGCGCCCAAGGATCTTGAAATCGCGAAATCAACTTCTTCGGTGCCGATGGACTTCTTTGTTCTGAAGCATGGTCAGTCCTGGGTCAAACCATCGCAGTAATTGATCACGCTGCACGACCGCTCAGCTTTCCTAAGAAGGGCAACGCCAGAATTTCATAGGCGTCCGCGGCATCGCGGTACGCGTAGGTGTGGTCCGTATCAGGCAATACAGCGAGTTGCGCGTGGGCAGCATGGCGGGGCGATTCACGAGTCTTGTTCCTGCGCTTTAGTTGAACGCAAGCCATATGCCGAGAGGCAAGAACACCAAGCTCGCAAGATGACCGGTGATAACCGTTGACGCGACCTTATGTGGTTCAACCTTAAATTTATCTGCCAGCATGAAGTTGAAAACAGCCGGTGGTAAGCAGGCGAACAAAATGAGGACTCCGCGCTCGACCCCCTGTAGGGGGATCAGCATCAGCAGTGCATAAACAGCGACAAGCCGGATGGAAAGGGTCAATATCGATGAAGTCACCCCGACCTGGATGTCTTTGATGTGGCTACTTGCCAGACGCGAACCTAAGGCCAGCAGCATCATGGGAACCAGGACGTTGCCAATCATGGTCAGTGCCGTTTGAACGGGTAGCGGCGGTTCCACTTGCCACCGGGAAGCGCACAGCCCCATCAGTGTTGCCCATACGAGCGGATTGCCGTAAACCATCTTCCAATCGATTTTTTTGCTCATGATGGCAGCGCCCAAGGTGAAATGCAGAACGTTGGAGATCACTAGCAGCACGATTGCAAGAGGCAAACTTTCCGGTCCGTAGGCAAGCGCAATCAGAGGTATCCCTACGGGGCCGACGTTGGTGAACATGACGCAAGGAAGGAAGGCATCTCGAGATGCACCTGAAAAACGTACCAGAGGCAATGCCATCAATCCGCTCACCAAGATCAAGGCAACGGACGCCGCTGTGAATGTCAGGGCCTGCACGGGATCAAATGATTTGGCTGCCAGCGAGCTAAAGATCAGTACCGGCAGGGCGATGTCAACGATCAATTTGTTGGCACCAGCCAAATCCGGCCTTGCCCGATAACCGTAGGTAAAGCCAACCAACGCAATCAAAAAAATAGGGAGCGTGATTTCGACGATTTTGAGGATCATGGCGTTCGTCAAAGGCTGCCCGTGTACTCGCCGCGTGCGGGGTAGTCTTTGGCCACTGCAAAGTCGATAGCTCCCAGCAGGTCCTGGAATTGCGGACGCGCGAAGGGCATGGTCTGCGTGGAGCCGTAGTAGAGCGTTCCGTCAGGGCGAACGATGAACACGCCCGGTTCGCTGAACAGCGCGGGTTCCTCAATGCCAATCGAGGTCAGGCCGCGGGAGGTGCTGATGTACAGGCCCCACTGACGTGCGGTTTGCAGGTTGAGGTCGTAGCCCACACGCAGGTGTTCCGCCTTGATCTTGTCGGCCATGGCCTGGGCACGCTCGGCGTTGTCACTGCTGACAGCGACTACCTGTACACCGCGTTTTTCAAACTCGGGCATCAGGCGCTCGAGTTCCATCAGGTATTTGGCACAGATGGGGCAATGCAGGCCACGGTAAAAGACGACCATGTCAAATGTGGTTGGAGGTGTGGCGCCCAGCACATATCGCCCGCCTCCCACCAAAGGAATGTTCAATGCAGGGACAGGCTGGCGCGGGGTCAAGGCGAGGGTGCTCATGAGATGTCCTTTCAAAAATGGGGTGTCGTCTGCGCAGGCTGGGTAGCACAGATCAGAGTATGTCGTATGATTTGCAACAGAAAATTCAGAAGCAATTGCAATTCGTACAAAATGAGTGACGCTAAATTGGATCGCCTGTCGGCTCTTCTGGAAGGACTGGCACCGGTGGTGACGCTGGGTTTGTCATCACAAGATCGCCTGCAAGGTGCGCCGCACCCAGACAACGACAGTGCTTTACAGCTTTACTTTCTGACGCGTGGCAGTGCCGAGCTGGAGGTTGGCGGCTCTTCACAGAGGCTCGAGTCTCCTGCCTTGGTGGCGGTTCATGCCAGTCAGTCTTTCGTGCTGCACAAACTCACGGCAGATGATCCGAATCGTTTGATCGGTGCCCACGTCCAACTGTTGGGGCCAGTGGCCACTCTTTTCCTGGAGGAGTTTGCGCACCCGCGAGTCGTATCGCTGGCCGATGATGAACCCGCCTTGCGTCTGGCAGTAGCCATGATCGAGTCCGAGTTGAATGCGCCGCGTTGTGGTCAGCCCGCGCTGCTGAACCGAGCAGGTGACATTCTCTTCATTGGTCTTTTGCGCCATTTGGTGGCTCATCCCGTCGCGACAAGGGGAGGACTGTTCAATGGCTTGGCCGATCCCCGTATTGCTAAGGCGCTGGTGGCGATGCACCAGCGGCCGGCTTTTGGCTGGGACCTGGAGCTACTGGCTCAGGAGGCGGGCATGTCACGAACCGGTTTTTCCACTAAGTTCCACCAAACCATGCGCCGTCCACCAGGACGATATTTATCTGCTATCAGGTTGGCATTGGCGCAACGCGCTGTAGATTTAGGCAAGGGTCTTAAAGAAGCAGCGAGGATCGCAGGTTATGAAAGCAGCTCAGCGCTGTCGCGTGCCCTTTCAAAAGCAAAAGACCATTAGCCTTGCTCTGGCACTCCCGCCAACCTTTTGTGAGTCCTCCGCGTACAGAACCTTTTCTCAAAAAAGATCAAGTGCCTGGAAGGCCTGTCAGCAACGATCAACCGATGTTCGGCGTTTCTTGAAGGAAAGTTATGAAATCCATTTTTACCATTGTCGTTTCATTCTTGCTTCTGTACATGCCGGCGGCGTATGCGCAAGTATTCGACGCTTTTCGGGGGCACTTACAAGATATCAAATCACGATTTAGTGCGCACCAAAGGATGGAAGGTCAAGTCTTAAAAAGGGGTTCAATTGACACAAATGCAAAAGGACAAGACTTGATACACAACTCTTCTGGTAGTTGGATGCTTATCCGATCTGGTGATCAGCTCTATTTACAGTCAGGCGACGATTTTCGATCGAGTCCCGGGCCAGACTACCATGTGTATGTGAGCAATAGTCCTGCTATCAAGGATGGCGATGAATTTGGCAGCAGTCAGATAGAAGTGGGGCGACTGGTAAAACCCAATGGTGCGGCCTACTACCTGCTGAAAGCAAATGACGCAGGCGGTATTCGTAGCGTCCTCATATGGTGCAAACAGTTCAAAGAGTACATCGGCTCAGCGGATTTGGTGGTTGTCAAGTGATGCCTCCGCCTACGGAGCCCGTATTGAGTTCGAATCCCCGATCCTGCCAAAAACAGGGGGCCTGAGACTGAGCGAGTCAGTTGAACAATCGCTTTTGGCCCGCCAAGACTATTTCGAACTGATTCCAAGTCGTTCGAACAATTTACAACTCGTTCGGGGCCTCCTTGGGTGCGCCCCTAGAACACTTTCCGGATCAGACAGGCTTCTTCATAGGCCTCAATGTCTTTGAGCCGGTACAAGACCTTCCCCACGATCTTCAAGTACTGCGGGCCCTCGCCGACGGTGCGCCAGCGCTGAAGTCTCGCGACTGAACACACCCAACGATCTGCAAGCATTGTTTCGGTCAGGAGTTGGCGGGCAGGTTCGGCCGGGACCTCTGGAACCAACAGTTTGGGCTCGAACTTGGGTTCGTTGGCTGCTGTTTTGGCGATGCCATTGGACAGGGCGTCCAGCACGTCACCCATTTTCTCAGCCCGTGGGTTCGAAGATGAGGTGTTGTTAGTAGCCATGGGCGTGCTCCTTGATGCCTATATGCAGTGGTTTCATATAGGTTCATACCGGTTGGCTGGACTTTTTTCTCAGCAGGGTTGTTTCCATGCCTCCTAAATGCTACGACCCAAAGCTCTAGACAGCGTAGAAGGGCTGGCATAGCCAGTTCGCGCAGCAATTTGTTTCAGCCCAACACCGGTCTGCACCAGTTGCCGTGCAATGGCCAGCCGCAAATTTTCTAAATACTTTCCAGGTGGCACCTGCATGACGTCTTTGAAGTAATTCGCAAACGATGTCCGCGACATGCCTGCCAAGTTGGCCAAGGTTTCCAGGGTCCAAGGGTGAGATGGCTTTGCGTGCATGGCAACCAAACTTCTGGCAATTCGCGGATCTGACAACGCAAGAAACAGCCCTGATTCGTGTTGCGGTCGAGATGTTAGGTGTCGCATCAAACTGATCAGCAAGATATCGCCTGCATGATTGATGAAGAGCGGTTGGCCACAACGACTGGCCTGCATTTCATTGGCAATCAGCGTCATGACTTGCACGAGCGATGGGTCAGCGTCCCTCATTCCAATTGAGATTGGCCGAGGTAGCTCAGCTAAAAAACTGGGCCCCATGGGGCCATCAAAAACAACGCTAAAACTCATCAAGCAACGCTGATTGGCTTCGAGGATGTTTGGGAGCGAGTGCTTCGCAGGGCAAACCAACAAAGACAGAGAGTCCAGTTGAATGGCCGAAAAGTTATCCGAGGAGAGTTCAGATGTTCCCTCCTTGATGATGTGTAAAGAAAAACCTTCAGCCATGGAAGTCTGAGTCACTTTTGGACTGAGTCCTTCCAGTAATGCGGTGAGGCGATCTAAGCGAGGGGCATCCATTTGTACGAATTGCAAATTTATATGTACGTATTGTTGCATCAAGTACAAGATAATGCAAAGAGGCGAGAGTGCTTTAACCGAGTCAGGATCCATGTTTTCAAAAATTGCATCTATCACGCTCCCCATCTTCACTCTGGTGTTGGTTGGCTTTCTGTACAGCCGCCGCGTCAAACCGGACCTGGGAGGTGCCAACAAGTTGGTTGTGGACGTGGCTCTACCGGTTTTGATTTTTATTTCGCTGTCTGCCAAGTCCTTTGACCCGATCTCAGCCCTGTCGTTTACTGGGGCATCCATTTTGTTGATTTTTCTGAGCGGATTGATCGCTTGGCCGTTGGCGAAATTTTCAGGCGCTACTCAGCAGGCATTTTTGCCTTGTGCCATGTTCACCAACGTGGGCCCGATTGGAATCCCTTTAATTGCCTTGGCCTACGGACCAGAAGGAATGGCAACAGCGGTGGTTTTGTTGGTGATCTCCAATATTCTGCATTTCACGCTGGGTGCTGGCGTGATGAGCGGCAAAGTGGACTGGCGCATGGTGTACGCCAACCCACTGGTTTGGGCAACTGTGCTGGGTGTGGCCAGTTCTCAATTGCAGTTGGCTCTACCCGAATGGGTTCAAACCTCTTGCACCATGATTGGCAGTGTGTTGGTTCCGATGATGTTGATGTCCCTCGGGGCAAGGCTTGCCAGCAGTCAAGTCGCAGATGCTTGGGTGGGAGTTCAGTCAGGCGTACTGATTTTGATCGTCAGAATTGCGGCTGCATTTTTGACCCTCTGGCTCATCCCCTTGCAAGGGTTGGAGCGCGGAGCGTTGATTTTGTTTGCATGTTTGCCTCCCGCAGTTTTCAATTTTCTTCTGGCGGACAAATTTCAAGTAGAGCCAAATAAGGTTGCGTCCACAGTCATCGTCGGCCACGTGCTGAGCCTGGCGTTTCTGCCTCTCGGTATTTGGCTCGCATTCATTTAATCCTTTCAATCCAAACTCACAAGGAGCATCTCGCATGATCAAGTTCTATTTCCATCCGTCACCCAATCCATTGAAGATCGCGCTGTACCTAGAAGAGACTGGTGAACCCTACGATCTCATTCCAGTGGATACGCGCAAAGGTGAGCAGCACTCAGATGCTTTCAAGGCGATCAACCCCAACGCCAAGACGCCGGCCATGCTGGATGATGACGTTCGAGTTTTTGATAGCAACGCTATGTTGCTTTATTTGGCTGAAAAGATTGGTAAGTTTGTTCCTGTTGACACGCCCAAAAACAAAGCCGAGATGTACTCATGGCTGATGTTTGTGGCCACGGGCATTGGCCCGTACTGTGGTCAAGCGGTTCACTTCAAACACTTTGCACCCAAGCCAAATGACTATGCGGTGAATCGCTATGACTTTGAAGCATGGCGGCACTGGCACCTTATCAACGACCATTTGGCAAATCAGCCTTACATGCTGGGCAATGAGTCCAACATCGTGGACATGTCGGTTTGGGGCTGGGCTCGAGTCGCACCCTTTGTTTTGGGTGCAGATGCTTGGGAAAAACTGCCCCATGTCAAACGCTTGCTCGATGAAATCAACGCGCGACCTGCGGCGCAGCGCGCAGAAGCCTTGAAGACGAAGTTTGCCTTCAAAACCGAAGTGGATGAGGACGCACGAAAAATGTTGTTCCCCTCCAATGAGCGTCTTAAAACCGCTGGGGTATGACGCATGATTGACTTTTATTACTGGACAACGCCGAACGGTCACAAGGTCACGATGTTCTTGGAAGAGTCAGACCTTGACTACAACATCAAACCCATCAACATCAGCAAGGGTGAACAATTCGCCCCTGATTTTTTGAAGATTGCCCCCAACAATCGCATTCCGGCCATCGTTGACCACTCGCCACTGGGTGGCGCTGCACCCATTGCGATTTTTGAGTCAGGCGCCATTCTTTTGTATTTGGCAGACAAGACACAAAAGTTTATTCCTCAAGATTTACGTGGAAGAAATGAATGCCTGCAGTGGTTGTTCTGGCAAATGGGAGGCTTAGGCCCTATGGCTGGTCAAAACCACCATTTTGTACAGTACGCCCCCGAGCAATTGCCTTACGCCATCGATCGGTACGTCAAAGAGACTTCCCGCTTGTATGGCGTCTTGAATAAGCATCTGTCAGATGGCCGTGAGTACATTTGCGGCGACTACTCGATCGCTGACATGGCCGCCTATCCTTGGGTCGTGCCGCATGAGCGTCAGCGCCAGGACATGAGTCAGTTTCCCTCTCTGGCGTCATGGTTTGAACGAATAAGAAACCGTCCAGCAACACAGCATGCCTATGAGATTGCCAAGTCAATCAATACATCGCCCACCGTGGACCAGAACGCCAAATCTATTTTGTTTGGTCAAGATGCCAAGACCGTTATTTGATTCTCATTGAGGAAAATTCCATGAAAATAAAAGCGGTTGTTTTTGATGCCTACGGCACATTGTTTGATGTTTACTCCATCCAAGTTTTGGCTGAAAAGTTCTATCCTGGACACGGGGCCGATATTGCGGTGAAGTGGCGCGACAAGCAAATTGAGTACACACGGTTGATCACTCAGTCCGATCCTCACAACGCATCGGGTAGCCAATATTTCCGCCCGTTTTGGGAGTTAACGCAGTTGTCGTTGGAGTACACACTAGACCGACTCAAACTTGAACGTGAATCTGGGCAAGTTGAAAAACTGATGCAGCAATATGCACACCTCACGCCATTTGCAGAAAATTTGGCAGTGCTTCAAAAGATCAAAGACATTGGTCTTACTACAGCCATCCTCTCAAATGGCAGTGTGGATATGCTTACCTCAGCAGTCAAGAGCGCGGGAATGGAAGATGTTTTAGACCATCTCATTTCAGTGGATTCGATTCGACTGTTTAAGACCTCTCCCGAAAGTTACGGTTTGGTCCAACAAGCCATTCCGGTCAACAAAGATGAAGTTCTATTTGTATCCAGCAATGCATGGGATGCTTTGGGTGCCACCTGGTTTGGTTTTACAACGCATTGGGTCAATCGACAAGGTTTGCCGTTTGAAGCGTTATCTCCGCAGCCGCATTTTTCAGGCTCTGACCTTAATTCAGTATTGGATTCGTTGGGTTAAATTGCAATGAGACCATCCATGTCTTTGATTTGATAAATTTTCAAGTTACATGACCGAACCAAATCTCTGTCTCAACATTTAGAATGATGCATTGAACCCCAAGAGCTTGATTTACTTGCACTTGAAAACTTAGGCGGTTTGCGATCTGGTATCTTCTGGCCCGCCAAGATTCATTCGAATTGATTCCAAGTCGTTCGAACAATTTCCAATCCGTTCGGGGCCTCCCAAGGCGCTCTTAGAACGTCTTCCGGACCAGGCTGGCTTCCTCGTAGGCCTCAATGTCCTTGAGCCGGTACAGGACCTTCCCCACGATCTTCAAGTACGGCGGCCCCTCGCCGACGGTGCGCCAGCGCTGAAGCCGCGCGACGGAACACACCCAGCGATCAGCGAGCATTTTTTCGGTCAGGAGTTCTCGGCTGGGTTCGGCCGGAACCTTTTGAGCCTGAAGTAGGGGTTCGGGCTGGATCTCTCTTAAGGCCGTTCTGGCGATGCTGCCGGCCAGTACGTCCAACACGTCGCGGGTGCTTTCCGGCCGTGGTGTCGCAGAAGATGGGTGGCCATGTGCCTCGGTGCTTGTATGGGGTGATTTCATACAAGTTCATACCGGTTGGCCTGACGCTTTTTCTCAGCGTGGTGAGGCGGCTTTCGGCCAGAAGCGGTCGCCGGCATGCTCGTCCTGGAAGTCCGTTCTGGGGCGAACAGCGACTCAAGGCACGGTACTCCTTGCTCAGTGCACGCCTGAGG
>JACCDV010089895.1_pt1 | contig 12115 bp, 4 predicted proteins | sample 7446131 | NCBI WGS metagenome assembly JACCDV01 (sample SAMN15323448, study PRJNA562643) | freshwater metagenome | isolation source: river surface water | place: USA:Blue River Watershed | collected 2017-08-17
CCGACAGGGCCAGCGGTCTACTGATACCCTGCTCATCCTCAACACCCCACACCTCCTTGCGGTGTACACCGCTGGGGATGGTGCTGGCGAATATGTAGCGCCCCGCGGCCCGCTTGAACGCCTCCGCCGTCACGTTGAGCTCGAGCCCGAAGCGGCGCTTGAACTCGTCAGCCCGGCCCTGCCAGCGATCAGGGTCTAACTTTTCTAGCCATGAGTGCACCTCTGAGGGATCGTTCTTGACAGGCGTCCCGGTCGCCGCCACCGCATAGCGGCTCTCCTGAAGGGCCGCGTCGGTGACCATCTGAAGGAAACTGTCCGGTTTGCCCTCACGGCCTAATGCCTCATGGGCCTCGTCCATCGCCACGTAGTCGAGCAGGGGCTCCATGTTATTGGCCGCTAGGGTGCTGCGCAACATGCGGCGCCGCTCCTGCGGGTCGGCGCGCTCGAGGTGCGCCATCAGGTCATCGCGGTCGTCGTAGCCGAAGTGGCTGGTCATCAGCCGCAGTAGATCATCGCGAAATGTCTGGTGGGTGACCACGTTAATGTGAGTGTCGGGGTCCTGGTAGGCGCGCAAGCGCTCCTCGAAGGGGGCATCGGTGGCGTGCCACTTGTAACGGCCCGGCTCGGTGAAGCGGGCCATCTCCTCGGCAAACTGGTTGCGGACCACTGAGGGCGTTACCATCAGCGCCTTCCGGGCCTTGCCTTCAGCGTGTAGTTCGGTAAAAGTCGCCACCTGGACCGACGTTTTGCCGCTGTTGTGTGATATAATTCCATGAGCGATGTAGTTATGATACGTGGGGACGGTTATATCATATACAAGAGCGCGATCCAGCTCGATGATGCGAATGATATGCTCAAAGGAGACTTGTGAGGCGTATCGATTTAGATCCTTATGACGCCCAGATACGCGCATGGGCCGCTGCCGGTCTGAGTAGGCGCGAGATTGCTGCGCAACTGGGGGTGAGCTATAAGGTTGTTTACCGCCATTGCAAACAGAATGGGATTGACTCTTTAAACCGGGATGGTTTCCCGTGCGCGGGTCGCCATCCTTGCTGGGGCAATGGGCGAAGGATTGACAAAGGTGGTTATGTACTAATTTGGCGCCCCAACCATCCGCGAGCCCGGAAAGCCGGCTATATTCTCGAGCACCGCCTTGTGATGGAAGAAACTCTTGGGAGACCCCTTGGACCCCGCGAAATTGTGCATCATCTGAACGGTAATGTTGCGGACAACCGACCAGAGAATCTCGCGGTGTATCAGAGTAATGCTCAACATCTAAGGGATACATTGAGGGGTAGGGCGCCAAATTGGAGCGAGGATGGAAAGCGTCGCATAATGGATGGGCAACGGGCCTGGCTTGAGTCGGAAGAGGGTCGGCAACAACAGCGCGAGTTGTTGAAAAAACTACATGAGGGCGGCAATCGGTTTCGGCGGGAGAACCCTGAGAGGGTTCGGGAGTTTGTTGAAAATGCCCGCAAACACCTGGTGTGGACGCCCGAACGTAGGGCCGCGGCAGCGGAGCGAACGCGGCGGAGAAACGCGGCGTACTGGTCCGATCCCGAATATCGCGCAAGGATGGAGATCGCAGCGGCGATGAGGGGGGCGGCAATGAGGGGTCGAAAGCGGTCTTTGGAGTCTCGTCATAAGCAGTCCGAGTCCTTGCGGGCCTATCATCAGCGTCGCAAACAGCAATCCTAGAACCAATGACAATATCGCCTAAGCGCTTCCATCCGCTCTCGGTTAAGAACCGATGCCCAGCGGTAACTCTAATGCGCCTACCACCTTCGGTCGTCACTTCATACATCATCTCGTACCCCTTGATGAAGGTGGTACTCGCCTGCACGATATGAACCTCACCCGTCGTTTCATCGAGCGCCCACACATGCGGTCTCACCCGCATATCCGTCCACTCCTCAAAGGTGTGGCGCTCACCCGTCAGCGCGTCTTCAAGTACCGTTGACCCGTCCACGCAACCCATACCCATCGCCATGAGGCTTTTGCCCGCCGCCTTGGCGAACTTGATAGCCCGCTGCTGCTGCACAAACCGCGTGCCCTTGCCCATCGTTACCTCGGGATAGATGCGCAGTCCCGGGGTGGTGGGCTCGAGCCCCCCCTTGGCGTAGGGGAGAATAGCGGCCAATTCGCCTTCAGCCCGCGCGCCGAGGCTGTAGCGCTCCTTGAGGGGATCGGCCACCTTAGGAGGCTCGAGCTTCTGTTCCGCCGGCGCCGGGGCAAACAGCGCGCGCTCCGTAAACCCAAAAGCCGCCTCCTGCTTCAGGCGCTCCCGCAGCTTCTCGATCACGCTGCCTTCACCCTCAGCGGCAAACCGGCCCTGCACGCGCTCACGCAGATCGGCCATGCGGCGCTGTTCCTCAGCCAGCAAGGCTCGGCGGCGCTCGGGGTCGGTCGCCACACTCAACCGCTCGCCGTGCGCAAGGGCGGCTTTGCCCAGCCGCAGCGGGGCGCCGGTCAGATTGGCGTGATACCGGGCGAAGCGCTCCGCTACGCGCCCGCGCATGTGCTCCTGGACGGCCTCATAGGCGTTGCCGAGACCGCGCATACCGGCGACGAACTCCTCCCACGCGGTCGGCCCGCCGTGAGCCGCCAGGATGGTAGCCCGCCGCTCGTTCCACTCAGCCCACTCCGGCGTGACGGCCTCGACGCCGAACAGGCTCGCGCCGTATTTGGCCGGCTCAGGCCCGAGCTCACTCAGCTCCTGTTGCAGCCGCTTCTTGTCCCGCCCGCTACTGTCTATACCTGCAAGTTCTGAATAAAAATACATCCGTAGCGCCTGCTGCTCCTGGTTGCCCAGCTCGCCGGGCGGGGTGAAGGCGATCTGGGTGCGGGGGTCTTCGGTCAGGGCCAGGTATGCCGCCTGCCGGGTAGCCTCGTTGTTGGGTTTGATGGTTTGGGCGTGGAAGGGAGCGTCATCGGGGTGGCGGCGTTCGACATAGGCTCGAGCCATCTGCTCATACCGTTCAACCAACTCCGGGTCCTGGTTGATGTCGCGCAGTTTACCCTCAGCGTCGGCAACCGGGAAAAGGGCTTCCAGGGCCTCTAAGTAGGCGTCGCGCTGGGCCTCCGGCACATGGGTCAGCACGTAATCGATAGAGCCGGCCTCACGCAGAATGTCGGAGGGCGTATAACCGTCGGCTAGCCGTGAAGCGACAAACTCCTCCAGCGCCTCAGCGGGGGCACGGCCCTCCCAGAAGCCAGGCGGGACGGCTAACGGGCGCGCGCGTTCGGGATCGTTGTGGATGCTTTTGGGATAGCGGGTGAATCCCGCCGGCAGCCAGTCCCGCTGATCGAGGGCGCCGGCGCGGATTGCCTCGAGCCTCGCGGCCTTAGCCAGCTCCTGGGGGTCGCCGGGCGCGGCCAGGCGGTCCATACCGCTGCGTTGCAGATGTACCCTGGGGATACTCCCTTCCAGGGTGCGCTCGAGCTGGTAGTCCTCCTCGCTCAACCCTATTGCGTGTAGCCCCAACACGATCTGTTTCATGTCGGCCCCGGCGTGGAAGGTTACGCTTAGCCCTTCAACCGGCTTCGATAGCGCCAGGTTCAGGGCGGCTCCGGCCTCCATCGCCCCGAGGGCTGTACCCAGCTCCCGGATGGCCGTCTCAAGGTAGTGCTGGCGCTGTTGGTTCAGCTCTTTGGCGATTACCAGGCTCGCCGCATCGGAGATTTCTGGCAAGGCAATCTCCAGCGCCAGGGCCTTAGCCTGCTGCGCCGCGCTGACGGCATCCTGCATGTTTGTCAGGCTGGTGGCGTCGTGATAGCGCTCGAGCCCCTCCTTGACGGCGGCCAACTCCTCCGGATCAAGGGACTGTTGCAAGCGCCAGGCGGTCAGTTTGGCAGCGGCCTCGAGCCCTAGCACATCCACCACCTGCCGGTCCAGACCGCTGTGGCCGAGGGTGGTCAGCAGTGCGCCGTTCAGGTGGGCATAGGCGGCGTGGGCCGTTTTGCCGTATAGGGCGCGCTGCATCTCAGCGCCCGCGCCACCTTCGTCGGCCTCCAACTCATCGAAAAATGAGCGGGTCAGGTCGAGCTTGGTGGCGTCCTCGATAGTGGTGGTTAGTTCGGCCAGAAACTCCTTATCGTCCAGCGATACGTCAACGTCAAAGGCGCCAGGGGTGCGGTTCTGGATAGCCTGGGCGATCTCCTCGGTATCGCCGGCGTACTGGCGGAGCTGCTGCTCGAGCCGCTTAGCCTCCTGGGCGGCCCTGAGAAAGCCCTTGACCCTCTCGGCGCGCTCGCGCACCGCTACCGGGTCTAGTTCGGCCTCCAACTTGGGGCCGCTACCCTCGCCGATTTTGGTCAGCGTATCGGCTACCCCGTGCATGTTCTGCATCACCTCGCGGGCATTGCGGGCGGCTGCGGCCCGCTCGGGGTCGATCTGATCCAGCAGTTGCAGCCGCTCTTCGGCGGCTTCGCGGGCCTTGGCGCGGGCGTCCTCCTCGGTCACGCCCTGGGCCTTGGCCTGTTCGCGGGTGCGCCGGGCGTAGCCGATCCCACCCGGCAATCGCGTTTCAAGCGCTTCGGTGGCGGCTACCGCGCCCTCCTCGCCGTAGACCTCGGCGCGTAGTTCGTGGTTTTCGGCCAATTCCCGGACCATCTCGCGCTCGAGCCTTTTCAGCCCCTGGGTCAGTTTGCGCCGCACCCGGCCTACCACCATGCCGGCACCCCCCTTGACGGCGGCCTTGAGGCTGGCGTCTTCGTCGAACAGTTCGGGGTCGATGCCTAGCGCTTCGAGTGCGGCGATGGTTTTCTGGTCCTTCACGCCCTTCGGATCGACAAGGGCTTCAGTATCGATGTCGGCCCAGCCGGGTAGGCCCAGCTCGGCGGCTAGCTCGATCTGCTCGAGCCGCTTGCGGGTGATCTCCTGTTGCAGTTTTTTAACCGCGGCCTTGCGCTCTTCCTCAAGCGCCTCGCGTTCTAATTTACGTTGCGCCGCCTCGCGGGCAAACGACGGTTCGCGGCTGGCGCGCTCGAGCTCGACGCGCTCTTTGGCCTTGCGCTCAACCTCTTCCCGGCGGCGCCTCTCCTTGCGCGCGGCGCGGCGCTCCTCGGCGCTCTGCTGCCAGCGCTCAGGGCGCAGGCGGGTGAGTTTGAGGCCGCGCAACTCGTCGGAGCCGCCGATAACATGGCCCGTGCCGTCCTCCTTCACCCGGATCAACACCCGCACGTAGTGGTCGCTGCCTTTGCCGTGGGGGTGAAGGGTAACCCAGCGCTCATTGGGGCGCAAACCGGATTTGGCGACGACGATATAGCCCGGGCGGCTAATGCGGACATCGTAGACGCCCGGCGGTAGGCGGCGCCGGGCGATATAGCGCAACGCGGCGGTAGCGTGCTTGTGCATACCGCCATCGTTGCCGGGGGTTAGGGTCAGGGTGGGAGTAGTTAAAGCAGCTCAGAGTCCCGATCTCTCCACGGGTGCGTGGGCGCGGATCAATACCGCGGAGTGGGTAAGCCCTCCGATTGCGGCGGTGCTGGCGGATGCGCTGCTGGCGCTCCCTGATTTCAGCCGCACCTGGCCGACCTGACGGGTCGAACTGGTTTACCATCTTAATCGTTTTCTCATGGACCACTCATTGCCCTGGGCTTCGTTTTTGATCTGACCCCGCCCCAACCACAAACTACAACCATGTCCAGGGCCGTACTATTCCTCCGGCGGGCGGATATAGTGGCTAAGGCCGTGCCTAGCCACCTGATCCCCAAAATTATCATCAGGCGCGATGGCGTCAAGCAGAAATACTACACCGCGCCCCCCGAGACCCGGCCACCCCGCGACGAGGTAGCAGTGGTCTCTGCCGGCCCGGGCAAGATCGGTATTATGTTTGACTATGACGCCTCACTGGTCAGTCGGGTTAAGCAGGTAGGTGGCGGGTCGTGGGATGCCAAAAACCGGCAATGGGTGTTCCCCGCGTCGCGTTTTCCCCAGATCGAACAGGTCATGGCGAACCTGGCCCTGACCGAAAACGCCATGAAGAGCCTCGAGGCCGCCGGCTACCTCGTCCGTGAGGGCGCCGCCGGCGCCGAGGCGGATGAGAGCAAAAACCCCGCCGCACTGCTAAAACGCGCTAGGGAGGGTGTGAAGACTAACCCCCTTGAGGGGACCGATAAGCAGATTTCGTGGGCCACCGATCTGCGCGGCGGCTACCTTGAGAGCCTAGCCAACCTGCTACTGAACGACCCACAACTAGACGATCAGGGTCGGGTAGAGGCGCTGCGCAATGAAGTCATCAGGGCTAGGAGGATAGAGAGCGCCCGGTTCTGGATCGACAACCGCGACCGCAACCCAGTGGAGATTAAAAAGATTCTGCATGATATGTACCCAGACCTGGATGGTAGTGGTGCGGACGACACGACGAAGGCGGCGCAACAGCCGGTTGAGTACGACGAAGACGGCTTCCCCAAGACTACCTATCAATTCCAAACCAATGCCCCCGCAAAACTCTTTCCCGAGCAGGTCACAGACGCCACGCGCGTGCTGGCGATGTGGCAAAGCGGCGCCAAGGGGATGTTGCTGGCCAACGGCACCGGCACCGGTAAAACCTACGTTTATGCCGCCGCGATCCGCGAATGGCAGGCTAAAGGCAAAAAGGTGCTGCTCATCGTCCCCAGTAAGGACACGAAGGAGCAAACCGAGGCGGCGCTCGAGCACATGGGCGTAGCCAAGGGCTCGGCAGACATCATCACCTATACCGACCTGTCGTTAGGTAAGGTGCAGCCCGGCGGCCATAACGTTACCATCTTCGACGAGGCGCACAAAATCAAGGGTATGTTCGGCGCTAAGCGTTCTAAACGGGGCGAGGCGGCGTTGGACTTTATTAAAAACACCCAGTTTACCCTCTTCTCCACCGCCACTCCCTTCGAGCACCCAAGGGATACTAAATACATGGCGCTGGCCGGCCTGATGCCGCGGGGGATGAAGTTTGACGACTGGATTACCAAATACGGCATCCGCATTGAGCGTGGCTACAACGATCGTAAGGAGTATGTATTCCGCGGCACCCCTGCCGACCTGAAGCGGCTACACGACGACCTGAAACAGCGTGGCTACCTCACTAAACGCCTGTTTGAGCCGCCTCCAGGGATGGTAGAGGCCGCCAGTCCGGCGGCGGATATTGGCGAGGACTGGCTGAGCGCCATGAAGGCGGTCGGCGACCGCCTTGAAAAAGCCGCTGACCGTTATTCGCAGTATCGCGGGCTAATCATGGCCCAACGCACGATGCTGTTGCGCCAGGTGTTGGAGAGGGCGAAGGTCGAGGCTGCTATCCCGACCATCAGAGCCGAACTCGAGGCTGGCCGCAGCGTGGCGGTCTTCACACAATACCGTTCGGAAAAGGTGGTGGGTACTGACGACCTGCTGTCTGAGAGTGAGGGGGACAGCCAAGTGCGGGAGATTATCAGGAGGGCGCTGGCCGGCATATCACTACCCCTGCGCAGCCCAACCGACCGGCTGAAGGAGGTTTTTCCCGAGGCCGAACTGTACACCGGCGAGCAGACCCAGGCACAGCTCAGGCGCGCCAAAACGCGCTTCCAGAGCGGCGAAACAAAGCTTTTGGTCCTCACCGGCGCCAAGGGCGGCACGGGGCTGTCCTTCCACGACACGGTGGGTAACCGCCCGACCAGCCAGGTGGTTATTACGCTCCCCTGGAGCGCGATGGAGTTGGACCAGATGCTGGGCCGCACGGTTCGCAAGGGCCTGGCTAGTCAAGTGCGGATTCTGATGCCGGTCTCACAGGCCCTCTTTGAGCGGCGCTTGGCCTCGATCATCGGCGCGAAAATGCAGTTGATGGGTGCTACCGTTCGCGGCGGCGAGGCGGGTGTCAGCCAGGAGGCCCTCGACGCCTTTACCTATGGCTATGCCACCGCCAAACCGGAGGGCCTGGACGCCATCCTCCAAAGCGTACCCGAGATAAAGCCGGAGGCCGTCGCCGCGCCGGCGGGTGTTAGCGCCCCGGAGCAGCCAGGTGCCGTCAGCGAGAGCGCTATTACCCCGGAGCAGCGTGAGGGATTAGAGAGCGCGCTGCCGCGCGATATGTTCGGCAATCCCTTGCCTGAGCCGAAACCCCCGCGGGAGAGGCCGCGCCCGCCGCTGCCCGGCCAGGGGACCAAGGCTAATGTGCCGGGCTATACCGCTATCACGCGGCGTTACATAAAACCCGACGGCACTACCTACACGAAACAGGTGTGGGTGCGCGCTGACCGCGCCCGCCGCGAGCGCGCCCGGATGACTGCACGCCCCACGCGCAGCCCGGAGCAGTTGTCGCTATTCGACCTGGCCATACGGGGTGGCTCGCCGGTTGCTAAGGCGCAGTTTGTGCTATATTTGCGGCAAGGGAGAATCTGACATGGCGCTGACACCTGAACTCCGCGCCCACCTTGGTCATTACAAGTGGGAACATTACCTGAACGACAGACAGCTCGAGCTCTTGGCTATCCACCGCATGAAGCTGGGTGACGATAAGGCAAACATAAACTACTTTGCCCGCGAACTGGCCCGCGTGTATGAGTCCGCCGATTTTGTCGAGGACCTTGAAAACGCCGCCGATCTCCAGGACCGCGCCGAACTCCACTTCTGCGCCGAACTAGGCGCCTACCCCTTCTGGATCGAACTGGCCGACGAGGATGACGAACTCGGCTAGGTGCCGACCGCGTTCGCCACACCAGCATCGGGGTCGAACAGCACGTAGTCGGTTTCATCAGGCAGGCTCGAGCCCCCACAATGGAAGAAGGAATGGAATTGCGGCCCCCGGTTATGTGGGGCCGCAATTCTCTTGGCGTTTAGAACGGGTTTTGTCTGGTGGGTCGTACAGGACTCGAACCTATGACCCGCTGATTAAAAGTTCCGGGCCTCGACCACGGACTCACTGTAACATGCCCTTGCGCATGTTGGCTAGGGGTTGTTTCGCCACAAGGCCCCGCAACATCCCGTATCTTTCGGCGGCGCGTAATGGAAGATCAATGGAACTCCGGCGGCGCACAACCCCTCCCCCTGACCCCCATTAACACATAATCTGACCCCATGAAGGACCTGCCGATCAACGACGAAATCATGAACATCAGCCGCACGGCGATGGACCCTCGAGCCCCCACCGATGAGCGTTACGATGCCGGCGTCGAGGTGGCTAAAGCGGTCGCCCCCGCGGCAGCCCGCGGCGAGCGGTCAATGCTGATTAAGGCGGCCCTCGATACCTACCGGATGACCGAACAGCGCCTTGGCCGGCAACCGCTGCCTGGTCAACCCCGCAGCGGCGGCCCCGACGTGTACGGCGTGTTCCGTTACCATGACTACCTGCGCCGCCCGGCCCCGATGGGGTTTCACGAACTACGATCCATCCTCCAGCACAACCCCGTCACCAGCTCGATCATGTGGACCTTCGGGCGCTGGGTGGCGCGCATGGCTAAGCCCGTGACCGAGGATTACGAATCGGGCTTCAGGATCAAACTGCGCGGTCGGCGCTACCTGAGTGAGCCTGAGCGGCGGCGCGTGGAGTGGCTCGAGCGCTACATCATGAATTGCGGCGCCGAGTTCGACCCCTTCCGCCGCGACCTGTTGGAGCGCGACGACTTCATCACCTACCTGCGCAAATCCACCCTGGACACCCTGGCCCTCGACGCCATGCCGACTGAGATCATCCGCACCCCGAGCGGGCGCATCCACGGCTGGGCGCACATCGACGGCGCGACCGTCTTCCTGGCGCCCAAGCACGGGCTCGAGTCCAACACACCCCCACCTGCTAACGCCGACCCTGACCGCACGCCCGACCCCGAGTGGGTCAAAGCCGTCGAGGCGTCCGGCGACGGCACCACCGTGACGCAGTGGTTTGGCTACGACGAAATCCTCTACCGCCCCCGCAACCCCCGCCCCGACGTGTACGGTGAGGGCTACGGTATCAGCGAGTCAGAGCTGATCATGCGGATCATCACCGGCTTCATCAACCTGCTCAACTACAACATCAAGGCTTACGAGGATAACCACATCCCACAAGGGTTTTTGCAGCTCTGGGGTGACTTCAAACAGGACGACATGGAGGACTTCAAAGCTGAGTGGGCCGCGATGGTGGCGGGGGTATCGAACGCCTGGCGGCTGCCGCTGCTTATCTCGGAGCGCGGTAAAGACGCCGGCGCCAACTTCGTTAAAACCGGCGTCGAGGTTACTGAGATGCACTTCATCAAGGGGACGCTCATGTATGTGGGGCTCGAGTGCGCCATGCGCGGCATCGACCCCGAAGAGATCAATTTCGAGTCGTTCTCCTCGAAAACCTCGAGCCTCTCTGATGGATCTATCGAAGCGAAGCTGATCAACTCCAAAAACAAGGGGTTTTACCCCCTACTGCAACACTTCGAGGCATACCTGAACCAGATTTTGCAGGTGGTCGAGCCCGACGCCTACCTAGAGTGGGCGGGGTTCATCTCGCCGAAGGACGCCTGGGAGCGCGACTCGAAGGCGTTGACTTACGGGGAGCTGCGGCACCGTCAGGGGCTCCCCCTGAGCGGTATCGAACTACTGGATAATGCCCCCATCGATGCCACCATGCAGAGCGTCTACCTACAGGCCGCCGGTCAGCAGATGCAGGGTTTTGGCGGGGAGTCCCTGGAGGGTATGCCCCCCGAAATGGCGGGCGGCTGGCCGCCGGCTGAGCGGCCAACTGAAACCCCCGAGGGTGGCCAGGTGGAAATCGAAGCCCCCCAGCCGCCGCAGGGATAGGCCCGCGTGTCCTTCGAGCGCGACATCTGGGCCGATGACCTGGACCCCGTTAAGGCGGCGCATGAGCGCACCTGGACGGCGCTGGGGCGCAACTACCTGTACACGGTGCACCTGGAAGCGCACCGCCTACTCGACCTGCCCGCGCTACCTCGAAGTTCCGTCGAGGCTGCATACCGACGCCGGGTAGATAGCGTAATCGCCAAGGCTGACACCCGGCTCGAGCGGGCGCTGCGCTACTCAAATGCACTGAGGCTGTTCCGTGAACTGTGGGGCAAGGGCCGGGCGCTGCCGCACCAGGCCCGTGAGATGGCTACCATCCTGGCTGAGCAGTGGTACGGCCAGTTGCGCTTGGAGACGCGGGCACAGGCTCGAGCCGTCCGTAATTGGCTGGCCGGCTATCTACGCCACCACCCGCGGGCGCCGCGACCCGCCACGCCTCCAACAACCTGGCAGGAGGCACAGGCCGTATACCGCCTTAACGACACGCTGGCCAACACCATCCAGTGGGCGGAGGCCCACGCCGCGGAGCACGTCACAAACCTCAAGGAGCGCTCCCGGCACGCGCTGGCCGAGACATTACTAGCCGCGGTGAGTAAAAATACTCAACCAGCGGCGACCGCCGCCGACCTGTTAACCAGAATGGGCACGCTCAACCGCGACTGGCGCACCATTGCCATTACTGAACAGGCTATGAACCACGCTCACGGTGAGTTGGCCGGCTCAATCGGGCAGAAGGTCGAGTGGGTCGCTGCAGCCGATGCCTGTCCATACTGCAAGCGGTACGCCGGTAAGGTGTTCCCGGTGGTAAGCCCCGACGCCCCCGATAAGGACTTCCACGCCCAGGTCTGGGCCGGTAAAACCAACGTGGGGCGCTCGTTCTCACCCCGCACCAGAGATGGCCGCTTGAGGGGGCTCGAGGAGTTGGCTGGGCCGGCGATCCCCAGTCATCCTCATTGTAGGTGCAGATTTCGGCGTGTGATCGGCAAGGCCGACGCCGACCCGCGACTGTTGGCGTATTTGCGCGAGGTATTGGGACGCTAGGGGGATTTCTGACCCCCACTGCGCTCTAATGTGTGAATGGTTGGCGGACAGCCTAGCCACAGAAGGAGTGTTATGGGCCTGATCAGTGAATTATTAGAGGAAGAGAGAAACGAACAACAAGTGCACGCGGTGGTTGAGCGGAATGGGGGGCGGCCCCTGCGGTTTATCGGGGAGGCGTTGGCCGAGGCGGGCTCGAGCCCAGACATCGCGACGGTGTGGCGCACAAACCTGGGTGCGTATGTGGTAAACATCGTCCATCACGCAGCTCAGGAGGGCCAAGAGGATAGGCGCCAAGCCGAAGCCTTCGATAACCTAGCCGACGCGATTGATTGGTTGACGCGGAATGCGCCAGGTCCCATC
>JACCDV010068809.1_pt1 | contig 12112 bp, 9 predicted proteins | sample 7446131 | NCBI WGS metagenome assembly JACCDV01 (sample SAMN15323448, study PRJNA562643) | freshwater metagenome | isolation source: river surface water | place: USA:Blue River Watershed | collected 2017-08-17
CCTGCCGCTGGTGTGCATCGTGCTTTACATGTGCTTGCTGGGCCTGGCCAACATGTATTCGGTCGGCTTCGACCACGGCACACGATTCGCCGACCACGCTCGCAACATGCTGCTGGGGGCAGGGGTGCTGTTCCTGGTGGCGCAGGTGCCCCCGCAGCGCCTGATGGCGATTGCCGTGCCGCTCTACACCGTCGGTGTGGTGCTGTTGATCGCCACGGCGATCTTCGGCATCACCAAGAAGGGCGCGACGCGCTGGCTCAACATCGGCATCGTCATCCAGCCCTCCGAGATCGCCAAGATCGCCGCGCCGCTGATGCTGGCCTGGTGGTTCCAGCGCCGCGAGGGGCAGTTGCGCACGCCCGACTTCCTGGTGGCGGGCGGGTTGCTGCTGCTGCCCTTTGCCCTGGTGCTCAAGCAGCCCGACCTGGGCACCTCCATGCTGGTGCTCACCTCGGGGCTGTACGTCATCTTCTTTGCGGGGCTGAGCTGGAAGCTCATCGTGCCCAGCTTGCTGGCCGGCCTGGTGGGCGTGAGCCTGATCGTGGGCTTTCAGTCCGACCTGTGCCAGCCCGGGGTGAAATGGGCGGGACTGCACGACTACCAGAAGAACCGCGTCTGCACGCTGCTGGACCCGACTTCCGACCCGCTGGGCAAAGGCTTTCACATCATCCAGGGCATGATCGCCATCGGCTCGGGCGGGGTGGCAGGCAAGGGCTTCATGCAGGGCACCCAGACCCACCTGGAGTTCATCCCCGAGCGCACCACCGACTTTGCTTTTGCCTCCTACTCCGAGGAGCACGGCCTGTTCGGCAACGCCTTGCTGATGATCGGGTTCCTGGCCCTGATCTACCGCGGGCTGTACATCGCTTCGCAGGCGCCCACGCTGTTCTCGCGCCTGCTGGCGGGCAGCCTGTCGCTGAGCTTTTTCACCTATGCCTTCGTCAACATGGGCATGGTCAGCGGCATCTTGCCGGTGGTGGGGGTGCCGCTGCCCTTCATCAGCTACGGTGGCACGGCCATGGTCACCCTGGGCCTGGCGCTGGGCCTGCTGATGTCGATCGCCAAGAGCCGGGGGCTGATGCAGCGCTGATGTCCCGTGTGGGCTGATCCGCCGCAAGGCGTTGGGCCCCGCGCCACGCTAGGATGCCGACATGAACCGCGCCACCTCAGCTTCTTCTTCTGCCATCCGCCACGATGCGCTGGACCGCGTCATCCTGACCATCGACAACGCCTTGCGCACCTCGCTGGGTTCGCACGTGGCCGCTCGGCCTTGCCCGCGCCCGGAAGGTGCCGGTGAGCCCCCCGCGCTGAGCGCCGAGGAAAAGCGCCTGTCGGCTGCGCTGATGCGCGTGAACCATGTGGGCGAGGTGTGTGCCCAGGCTTTGTACGCTTCGCAGGCCTGGGGCACGACGGACCCGGCGCTCAAGGCCCAGTTCGAAGCCGCTGCGGCCGAAGAGACCGATCACCTGGCCTGGACGGAGCAGCGCCTCAAGGAGCTGGGCGGTCGCACCAGCCTGCTCAACCCCCTGTGGTACGCGGGGGCCTTCGCCATCGGCCTGGTGGCCGCGAGGGTGAGCGACCGCCACAGCCTGGGTTTCGTCGTGGAGACGGAGCGCCAGGTCGAGGCCCACCTCAACCACCACATGGACCGGCTGCCGGCGGCCGACGCGGCCTCGCGGGCCATCGTTGCCCAGATGCGCGACGATGAGGTGGCCCATGCCGATGCAGCCGAAAAGGCGGGCGGGGTGCCGCTGCCGGCGCCCGTGCGTGGCCTGATGAAGCTGGCGGCCAAGGTCATGACGACCACGGCCCACCGCATCTGATCAGGCAGCCAGCACTTCGAAGCTGGTGGTGATCTCGGCGGTCTTGCCGATCATGATCGAGGCCGAGCAGTACTTCTCGTGCGACATCTGGATGGCGCGTGCCACGGCGGTGTCTGGCAGGTTCACCCCGGTGACGATGAAGTGCATGTTCACTTTCGTGAAAACCTTCGGATCGACTTCCGCACGGTCGGCGGTGATCTTGACCTGGCAGCCGCGCACGTCGTGGCGCCCACGCTTGAGGATCAGCACCACGTCGTAGGCCGTGCAGCCACCCGTGCCGGCGAGCACGGTTTCCATGGGGCGGGGGGCGAGGTTGCGACCACCGCCTTCCGGGGCGCCGTCCATGTTGATGATGTGACCGCTGCCGGTTTCAGCCATGAAGGCCATGCCGGAGGCGGGTTGCCAGTTGATGGTGCATTCCATGAGGGTTCCTTGGGCGCGTGGGCGGCGGTCCGCTCGCGAGGCCGCCATTGTCTGCGATCCGTCGCGGGTCAACCTGACGCTCGCCCGACGCGAGGGCGAGTGAGGCGTTTGGATTAAGTGTTAACCCTTTGTTCTGAAATGAAAGCAAGGGTTTTCATTGCATTTTTTCCAAGCAAGAGATACAAATAGTTTCAGGCCTGTGGAACTTCTCCGATTCAGAGGTGTCTCACAAGCTGCTTGTTTCGTTTTTTCTCTCCACTCACCTGACAGGGTGACATTCCACAACCCGAGGTCCTCTGGCCCTCGGGTTTTTTTTGCCCGCTTTGCGCTGGGCGACAATGCCGGTCGTTTTTCCCGACCGGAGTCCCCTGCATGTCCCGCTGGCCCCTCGCCGTCCTGCCTGGCCTGTTCTGCCTGAGCGCAGCTGTGCGTGCGCAAGAGGTGCCTGCTGCGACGCCGGTGGCTCCCGCGGCCGCCGAAATCGCCGAGCCAGCGCCCGACGCTGACCCGTTGGCATGGGTGGGCCGCATGACCGCCTCGCTGTCGGCCACCTCGGGCAACAGCCGCTCGCGGGCCGCCCAGGTCGACGTTGACGTCTCGCGCAAGAAGGGCGGCGGCAAGACCACGCTGACGGCCGTGGTCAGTGAGAGCCAGAGCGGCGCCAGGAGCGAACGCGAAACCACCGCTGGGCGCTGGGGCGGCACTGCGCAGCACGACAGAGACATCGACGCAGAGCATTTCGCCTTCGCCCGCATGGGGATCGAGCACGACCGTGTCATCGATTTGCAGACGCGCACCCAGGCCGCCCTGGGCTTGGGCCGCCACCTCGTCAACGAGGCCGATCGCACGCTGGACGTGTTCGCCGGTCTGGGTCGCACGGTCAGCCGCTATCGCCAAGAGAAGACCATCGGCGGGGAAACCGATTCACGCTTTGCCAGCAACATCGTGCTCATCGGCAACGAGTACACGCGTCAGTTCACGCCAACGGTGTCGTTCAAGCAGCGCCTGGAGGGCTACCTGGCCATCGATGGCGATCGCAACCACCTCTACAAGCTCACCATGGCCCTCAACGTGGACATGACGCGCACGCTGGCCCTGACGGTGGCGCTGAGCGACACCTACAACAGCCGCGTGGCCTCAGACCAAAAGCGCAACGACTTGGCGCTGACCACGGGCTTGTCGGTGAAGATCGGGCCCTGACAGGAGGGCTGCATCGGTTCAAGCCGCGGCGGCGTCTTCCTCTTTCCAGCGCTCGCGGATGGCGAGCAGCTGGGGCAGCACGCCCATGAACAGCTCGACCAGCTTGGGGTCGAAGTGCTTGCCGGCGTCTTTTTGCACCTGCTCGATGGCGGCTTCCACCGTCCAGGCCTTTTTGTAGGGCCGCGCGGTGGTCAGTGCATCGAACACGTCGGCGATGGCGACGATGCGCGCCGACATCGGGATCGCGTCGCCCGCCAGGCCCTGCGGGTAGCCGCTGCCGTCCCACTTCTCGTGGTGGCCCAGCGCGATCTCGCGCGCCAGGCGCAGAACGGTGGAGCGGTGATCGCCAATGATGTCGGCACCGATGCGCGGGTGGCTGCGCATCACGGTCCACTCCTCGGGGGTGAGCGGGCCGGGCTTGAGCAGGATCTGGTCGGGGATGCCGATCTTGCCGATGTCGTGCATGGGCGCGGCGGCCAGCAGCTCTTCGGCATCGACCTCGGACCAGCCGGCGGCCAGCGCCAGCACCTGCGCGTAGTGGCTCATGCGGATGACGTGCAGGCCGGTCTCGTTGTCCTTGTACTCGGCGGCGCGGCCCAGGCGCTCGATGATCTGCATGCGGGTTTCGCGCAGCTCGTCCATGCGCACCAACGACAAGTGCGTGCGAACGCGGGCGCGCACGATGGGCGGGCTCACGGGCTTGACGATGTAGTCGACGGCACCGAGCTCGAAGCCGCGGGCCTCGTCTTCGGTGTCGGCCATGGCGGTCACGAAGATGACGGGGATGTCGCGCGTGCTGGCGTCGGCCTTGAGCGCGCGGCAGGCGTCGTGGCCCGTCATGGTGGGCATCATCACGTCGAGCAGGATCAGGTCGGGCTTTTCGGAGTGGGCCAGCTCGACGGCCTTGGCGCCGTCCTTGGCGAACAGCAGGCGGTAGTCGGCCTGCAGGATCTGCCGCAGCACCTGCAGGTTGGTGGGCTCGTCGTCGGCGATCAGCAGCGTCGGGCGGCGGCTCAGGTCGGCATCAGGCATGGTCCATGGCCTCCGTGGGAGACAGTTCACCGATGAGGGCGGCGAGCAGGCGGGCTGCGGCGTCGAAATCGAAGTCGTCTGCGGCCTGCTGGAGCGCGGCCAGGCGGGCGGCGTCGGTGTGGGGGCGCCATGCTTCGCACAGGGCGAGCAGGTCGTCGTCCAGGCACTCGCCGCGCTCGAAGGCGCTGCGCAGCGCACGGGCCGGTTGCAGCAAGGCCTGGCGTGTTGCGTCGTCGAGCGTGGCGGCAGGCGTGGTGCGTGCGACCTCTGCGATCTGTGCGACCACTGGTGCGGCGGGTGAAGTCGGTGCCATGGCATTGGCGCCTTGGGAGGCTTCGCCAACGGTTTGCAGCAGGCGTGCCATCGCGTCTTTGAGCTCTTGCCACGCGGCCTGGCGCTGTTCGGCAGTGGCGTCGGCGTGCAGGCCCTCGACCACGCCGGCCACGCGGGTGAGTTGCGGCAGGCCGAGGTTGGCGGCGGCGCCGCGCAGGCGGTGGGCCGTGGCCTTCTGAGCCGCGGCGTCAAGCCCGTCTTCGGGCGGTGTCTGTGCTCGGGCGAAGCGCTGCAGGGCGCCCATCCAGCTGGGGTGGTCGCCCCAGCGCCTGACGCCGGCCACCGGGTCGAGGCAGGCATCGTCGTTGGCTGTCGCTTCAGGGGTGGCTTCCTTGTCGGCCAGGCCCAGCGGTGTGCAGCCGGTCACGCGGGCGATCTCCCGGGTCAGGGCGTCGAGGTCCAGCGGCTTGCAAGCGAAGCCGTCCATGCCCGCTGCCAGCGCCGCGGTGCGGTCTTCGTCGAGCACGCTGGCCGACAGGGCGATGACCGGGGTGCGGGCGCTGCCCCGGCGCGCTTCGAGTTCGCGGATGGCGCGGCAGGCGCTCAGGCCGTCCATCACGGGCATCTGCACGTCCATGAGCACGACATCGAAGCTTTGTTCGCTGTAGCGGGCCAGGGCTTCGCGGCCATCGTGCGCCACGCTCAGCTGGTGGCCCTCGCGGCCCATGACCACGCAGACCAGTTCGGTGTTCTGCACGACGTCATCGACCACGAGGATGCGCAGCGGCGGCAGCTGCAGTGGGCCGCCTTCGGTTTGTGTGCTGTCTGCCGCGGCTTCGGTGCTCATGGGCAAGGGCAAGTCCACGTGGAAGGTGCTGCCGATGCCCGGGGTGCTTTCCACCCAGATGCGCCCGCCCATCAGTTCGGTGAGCTGCTTGGCGATGGTGGTGCCCAGGCCGGTGCCGCCAAAGCGCCGGCTCATCGAGGCGTCGGCCTGTGTGAAGGCCTCGAAGATGGTGGCCTGGCGCTCGGGTGCGATGCCGATGCCGGTGTCGCGCACCTTGAAGCGCACCCGATCGCCTTCGCGCTCGCAGCTGAGCTCGACTTCGCCGCGCTCGGTGAACTTGATGGCGTTGCCCAGCAGGTTCAGCAGGATCTGACGCAGGCGGTGCGGGTCGCCCTGCACCACGTCGCCCACCTCGATGGGCACCGAGCCGTGCAGCTTCAGGCGCTTGCGCTCGGCCTGGATGGACTGCTCGGCGCACAGCTGGTGCACCAGCTCGGGCAGCGAGAAGGGCAGCGACTCGAGTTCGAGCGCGCCGCGGTCCAGCTTGGAGGTGTCGAGGATGTCGTTGAGCAGGTGCAGCAGGCTGCGCGCCGACTTGTGCACCGTCTCCAGGTGCTTGCGCTGCACGGGCTGCAGCTCGCCATCGAGCACGAAGTCGGTGAAGCCCAGGATGGCGTTCATCGGCGTGCGGATCTCGTGGCTCATGTTGGCCAGGAAGCTCGTGCGGGCCTGGGCGGCGGCTTCGGCCTTTTCCTTGGCGCGCACCAGCTCGTCTTCCATCTCACGGCGCTCGGTGATGTCCAGCAGCACGCCGTCGATCCACTTGGCGCTGCTGTCGACGGCATCCACGATGCTGCCGTGGCCCCACATCCAGCGCATCTGGCCGCTGCGCGTGCGCAGCTGGAACTCCAGCACGAAGGGGGTGCCGTTCTCGGCTGCCTGCTTGACGATGGCCCCGATGCGCTTGACGTCATCGACAGCGACGAGGTTGGCAAAGCTGATGAGCGGTGGCGAGCCCATGAAGGCCGAGGTCGGCCAGCCGGTGACGCGCTCGGCTGCTTCGCTGATGTAGACCATGGGCCAGCCCGGCTCCATGCGGCAGCGGTAAGAAATGCCGGGGATGTTGGAGATCAGCGAGCGGAACTGGGCCTCGCGGTCGCGCAGCTCGATCTCCATGCGCTGGCGCTCGCTGATGTCGGTGATGAAGGCGACGTACAGCCGCTCTTGCAGCGAGACCATGCGGCCCATCATCAGCCGCACAGGGATGCGCCTGCCATCGGTGTGGATGCAGTGGCTCTCGAGCTCGACGCCCATGGCGTGCGAGGCTTCGGCCAGGAACTGGTCGAACGAGTTGATGGCCATGCTCTTGTAGGGCTCGACCATGATGCGTGTCACGCTGTGGCCGAGCATCTCGAGCGCAGGCACACCGAAGATGCGCTCGGCCGAGGCGTTGTACTTGTGGACCATGCCCTGTTCGTCGAAGACGACGATGGCGTCCATCGAGGTCTCGGTGATGGCGCGCAGGCGTGCTTCTTTCGATTGCACGCGTGCCAGCAACTGGCGATAGCGCGCCAGACCGACGGCCGCGCCAACGAGCACGCTCGCCACCACGGTGACCAGGGTGATGCCCAGTGCCAGCGGGATGCGGTGGGGCGTGCCGACATCGAACTCCTGCGTGGGGTTGCCAACGAAGCGGGCCGCGGCCATGCCCGTGTAATGCATGCCCGAGATGGCCAAACCCATCACGGCCCCGGCAGCCCAGGTCAGGCGCCAGCCGTCGTAGCGAGGCAGGCGTCGCGCCAGGCCATGCCGCACCCACAGCGCCAGCATCGCCAGGCCCACGGCCACGACGATGGACAGGGCGAACATCCAGGGGTCATAGCGCAGCGCCGCCGACATCTGCATGGCCGCCATGCCGGTGTAATGCATGGCACCGATGCCAGCGCCCACCAGCACGCCGGCGATGACCAGCTCGCGGCCGCTGACCTGCTCGCGCGCGAGCAGCTTCAGGGCCACCCACGAGGCGCCCACGCTGGGCAGCACCGAGGCGGTGGTCAGGTCGGTGTCGTAGGTGACGGTGGTGCACAACTGGTAGGCCAGCATGCCGATGAAGTGCATGCCCCAGACCCCGCAGCCCAGTGCCAGGCTGCCGGCCAGCAGCGTCACCGAGCGCAGGCTCGATTGCGTGAGCACGCGCGCCTGCTCGGTGGCGTGCAGCGCCATCGTCGAGGCGAAGATGGCCAGGCACACCGACAGCACGACCAGCATCGGGTCGTGGGTGCCGTAGGGCAGCAGGTTGGGCGCGTTGGCGCCGGCTTGGAGCAGGAAAAAGCGGTCCATGAGGCCACCATGGGGGAAGGTGGCTTACTGTGCCGGTTTGTGGCTTCGGCCGTTTGACCGAACAACGCAATCACCGTGCGGCATTTCACGCCTTGTTGTGCAAGGCGCGCCGTTGTGCGTTCAGCGCACGGGCTTCAGGGCCCGTTGCCAGGCAGGGGCTGTCCTCCGCGTGGCCAAAGCACCCACATGGCCAGGGGTTGCTTGGTGCGGCCGGCCTGCGCCAGGGCCTCGTCGCCCCAGCCCCAGAAGAAGTCGGCCCGCACCGCCCCCAGGATGGCGCCCCCTGTGTCCTGAGCCATGGCCAGGCGGCGCAGCGGCGAGGGCGGCGGCAGCCCGCCGGCCACCCAGGTTTGCGGCAGGGTGCTGTCAAGCCAGACCGGGGTGCCCAGGGGCACGCTGTCGCGGTCCACGGCGATGGAGCGGCCCGGGGTCAATGGCACACCTTGTGCGCCATTGGGTCCCGATGTCGGGTCGATGAGGGCTTCTTCGCGGAAAAAGACGACGCGTGGGTTGGCGGTCATCATCTCGCCGACCCGGCCCGGGTTGGCCTGGGCCCAGTTGCGGATGGCCGGCCACGAGGCCTGCTCCAGCGTGAACGCACCCTGGTCGACCAGCCAGCGGGCCACCGACTGGTAGGGCTGGTCGTTGTGGCCGGCAAAGGCCAGGCGCACGACCTTCGGTGCACCTTGCGCGTTGAACTCGTCGAGCAGGCGCACGCGGCCCGAGCCTTGCACCTGGATGAGCAGCACGTCCAGCGGGTCGGCCAGCCAGACCACCTCGCGCCCGGCGATGGCGGCGCGCCCTTCGGGGCTCGATTCAAGTTCGGCGCGGCTGAAGAAGGGCTTGCGCTGCCCCAGGCCGGCGGGCGGGCGGTGCAGTGGCCAGGCGAAGCGCGCGTCGGGTGTGCGGCGGCCGTCGAGCAATGGTTCGAAGTAGCCGGTCAGCAGGCCGGTGGACTGCCCCTCCAGCGACGTGACCCGCCAGGGCTGCAGCTGGGTCTCGACCCACTGGCGCACGAAGTCGTCGCCCACGCGCTGGCCCCAGTCCGGGCCCAGGCGGCGGGCCTCGTCACACAGCTTGAGCCAGCCCGCTGCGGGCTTGGCACAGCCTTTGACCAGGGCCGGCCACCACTCGCCAAGCCGGTCTGCCTGCCAGCCGGGCAGCTCGCTCCAGTTTGACTGCACCCAGCGGGCCTTGGCGCGCAACAGGCTGGGGCCTTCGGGCACCGGGGCGCTTGGCGAAGTCCAGGGCGCCTGGGTGATGGGGGCGCCATGGTCGCTGCGGGTTGGCGCGAAGCTGCCGCATGCGCTGAGGCTTCCTACAATGATGCTGGTCAGGGCCACGAGGCCGGACCGCGACACGAACTCTCTCGACGGGAACACGCAAGACATGGGATTGATTGTGCTGGAAGCCGCACTCGCGCTGGCGGTGCTGATCTTCCTGATCTGGTGGACGATGTTCTCGGGGCGCCGTGGTGGCGAGTTGCGCGACGACGCGGCGGATTCGTCCCTTCAGCCTCCCGAGCGCGGTGGCACCAGGAAGGACAAGGGCTGACGCAGCAGGCGCCTGCCGACGGCGCGCCACAGGCGTGAGCGGTCGGTGACGCGCACGCCGCGTGAGCGCACCGCCACGCGCAGCGCCAGCGTGAAGCTCACGCCCACGTTGAGCATGCCTGTCAGCGGCAAGGCGGCCACGCACCACCAGAAAGCAGGCTCGTTGAGCATGCCCCAGCCCAGGGTGCCCAGCGCACCGGCCACCTGCCCCGTGGACAGCGTGACGTGGCGCACGTCGAGCGGCAGCCCCAGGAACTTGGCGATCACCGGCACCAGGCCCAGCATCAGGCCCAGCGAGATGTTGGCGGCCAGGCCGGAAATGTTCTCGCGCCACCAGGTCGACCAGCGCGCGGCGCGGGCTTCGCCCAGCCAGGCGCGGATGCGCGGGTTCCAGCGCAGCGCGCTGTCCAGGCGGTGCAGCACGAAGGCGTTCTCGGCCCAGCCAGCCAGGATGCTCGCAGCAAACAGCAGCACGCCTGTGAAGGCCGCGTACCAAAGCGTCGGGCCCAGCAGGGTCAGGCTGTGCAGCGTGTAGGTGGCTTCGTCGTGGTCGATGAGCGGGTGGTTCAGGCCGTGGATCAAAGCCAGTTGCACGCCCAGCACCAGCGGTGCCACCACCAGCAAGTTGCCCAGGATGCCGGCCACTTGTGAGCGCAACAGGTGGGCGACCTCGTCAACGAAGGACTCGACCGCGGCGTCGCTGCGCACGTCTTCGAGCTTGGCCGCCATGGCCGGCGCCGTCATGGCGGGCTGCTTGGTGGCCACCGTGAAGTGCAGCCACTGAACGATCACAAAGCTGATCGCGTAGTTCAGGCCGGCGCCGAAGCCGGCCATGAAGGGCGACAACCCCATGGCCAGCACCGCGAACTTCATGAAGGTGGTGCCCGCCAGCACCGCCCCACCGCCGCAGGCACGCTTGAACATGTCGGCGTACTCGGCGCGGTTGCGGGTGATGTAGTGCTCGCCTGTTTCGGCGCTGCGCTCGGCCACGCGCCGCGCCAGCTGCGAGGTGTGCTGCGAGAACAGCGCGCGCACACTGCGTCGGCGCTCGCCCACTTGCAGCAGGGTCAGCAACAGGTGGTGCAGGGCGGGGGCGGGCTTGGGCGCCAGCACGGCGTCGAGCAAGAGCTCGATGCGCTCGCAGCGCCCCACCAGTTGGTCGATCTGGAACACCAGGTTGACCGAGATGCCCTGGGTGTCGAGGTGGCCGTGCAAGCCGCGCGCCGCCTGCACGCAGGTGTGCAGCAGGGCGCGCAGGTACTGTGCGTCCTGCAGCAGCTTGGGCGACCAGTTGGCCTGTTCGCTGACCTTCAGGTGTGCGTCGATGTCGTCGCGCAGGCGTTCGACCACGTGGCTGAGTTGCCGAAAGGCATTGCGTGCGCTGGTGTCGGCGTTGCCGGCGTCGGGCACGTCGAAGTCCTGACCCAGGCTGATGCCCATGCGTGAACGGAATGCCGGCGAAAAGCCGATCGCGCGCACCTGAGCGGCCAGGTAGAGCATCGCGTCACAGAAGGGGTCGCGCCAGCCCAGTGCGCGCGCCTGGCTGGCCGGTGCCTCGACCGACGGGGCGGTCGTGCTGGGCAGGCCGTCGACCAGCAACTGACCGAGCGCCGAAAGCGTGGCCTCGTCGAGGTGGGCCAGCCATTGGCTGTCGCTTGGGTCGCTGAACAGCAGGTTGAACAGCACCGACAGGTCGCCGGTCTCCGGTGTGGCCGGCAGCAAGCGCCTGCGCACCCGCTCGCCCAGTTCGTTGAGGAAGGCCGAGCGCGGCGAGAAGCCGTAGTCGGCCAGCAGCGCCGCCACGTCGGTGTCGCGCCAGAACGCGGCCAGCAAGGCCACCACGCGCTCGCGCCGATCAGGTTTGGCATCGATCAGGCGCACCACGTTCTGCAGGCCGCTGACCGGCTCGCCGCGTCGCACCCAGTCCAGCGTGCGGATCAGCCAGACGTGCCGCTCCACCATGGGGGCCTCGGCGTCGGCCTGGTCCAGCCAGCTTTCGATCTCGATGCCATTGCCAGGGCGGGGCCACCAGGCCTTGCGCGAGAAGGGGGACAGGAGCTTGGAGATGACCGCCATCGTGTGCCGGACCTCAGTGCAGCGACTGCGAGCGCGCCAGCATGAACACCGGCACGGGCGCCTCGAAGAGGTGGGCGTCTTCGGTCATGCAAAAGAACGTGCCGTGCATCGTTCCATGGGGTGTGTTCAGGCGCGTCCAGCTCGTGTACTCGAAGCGCTCGCCCGGCTTGAGCAGGGGCTGGTTGCCCACCACGCCCAGGCCACGCACCTCTTCGGTCTGGCCCATGGCGTCGGTGATCACCCAATGCCGCGCGATCAACTGCGCCGACACCTCGCCGCTGTTGACGATGGTGACGGTGTAGGCAAACGCGTACTCGTGGCAAGACGGGTCGCTTTGTTCTTCGAGGTAGCTGGGCTGCACGCTGCAGGTGAATTCGGCCTGGTTCATGCGGGCCATTCTAGGCAATGGATCAGGGTGGGTCCGGGTGGAAGTCCCGACGCTTCATGGGGGTGTCACGGTGGACGCCGATCATCCGAGCGCGCTGCAATGACAGTTCTTTACAAAGCGCCAAACAGGAGTGCCCCATGGATCGTCGTCGTTTCTTGTCTGCCCTGGGCGTGGCCGGTGGTGGCCTGATGGTCACCTGGCAGGCCCGCGCCGTGTC
>JACCDV010593059.1_pt1 | contig 12109 bp, 11 predicted proteins | sample 7446131 | NCBI WGS metagenome assembly JACCDV01 (sample SAMN15323448, study PRJNA562643) | freshwater metagenome | isolation source: river surface water | place: USA:Blue River Watershed | collected 2017-08-17
ACCAGCCCGGCTACACCGTGGTCGAAATCATGCACAAGGCGCTGGCCGACGACAGCGACCCGCACAAGGTGCACGGCATGTACATCATGGGCGAGAACCCGGCCATGAGCGACCCGGACCTGAACCATGCCCGCCATGCGCTGGCGAGCCTCAAGCACCTGGTGGTGCAGGACATCTTCCTGACCGAAACCGCCTGGCTGGCCGATGTGGTCCTGCCCGCCAGCGCCTGGCCCGAGAAGACCGGCACCGTGAGCAACACCGACCGCATGGTGCAGATGGGGCGGCAGGCCCTGCAGCCGCCGGGCGATGCCCAACCTGACCTCTGGATCATCCAGCAGATCGCGCAACGCATGGGTCTGGACTGGCGCTACGAAGGCGAGCACGCCGGTGTGGCGGCGGTCTATGAGGAAATGCGACAGGCCATGGCTGGCGCCATTGCCGGTATCCGCTGGGAGCGGCTGGAGGCCGAGTCCAGCGTGACCTACCCCTGCCTGAGCGCGGACGACCCGGGCCAGCCCATCGTCTTCCACGACCGTTTTCCGACGGCCGATGGTCGGGTCAGGCTGGTGCCTGCAGGCCTGATCCCGGCCAACGAGCAGCCCGACGCCGACTACCCGCTGGTGCTCATCACCGGCCGCCAGCTCGAACACTGGCACACCGGCGCCATGACGCGGCGGGCCACGGTGCTCGATGCGATCGAGCCCGCGCCCACCGTCAGCCTGTGCGGCGCCGACATGCAGCGCCTGGGCCTGCAGCCCGGGGACCGCGTGCAGGTGGCTTCACGCCGTGGCGAAGTGGCGCTGACGGTTCGCCGGGACGACGGCACCCCGCAAGGCGTGGTCTACATGCCTTTCGCCTACCGCGAAGCCGCGGCCAATCTGCTGACCAATGCGGCGCTGGACCCCTTCGGCAAGATTCCGGAGTTCAAATACTGCGCGGTGCGTATGGAGAAGGCGATCGCCGTATCATCCGGCGCATGACCGAAGCCTCTGCACCGATTGCACGTCCCCATGTACGCGTGGCGGTGCTCATGCGCCGCGAGCCGGTGCAGGGCCCCATGGCCCGATGGCAACCCTGGCGCTGGACCCTGGCCGAGGTGGTCCCGCACGAGCCGGGTTTCGGACAGCAGCCCCGCTGCCTGCGCGAGAGCGAGCACGATGCGCTTTGGCTCTATCCCGACTGGACGGTCGAACTGTATCCCGACGACGCCGAAGGCTACTGGCTCAATGCCACCTCGCCGGAGCCCGCATTTTTCGTGCTCTGGCGCCTGAGTGAGCCCGAGGACGGCAGCCCGCCCATGGCTGTGCCGCAGGCGGTGAGCCTGAGTTACCACGATGCAGGTCGCTGGCTCGATGCCCAGGAAACGGTAGAAACCGCCCTGGCTCCGCCCGATCTGGTGACATGGATCCTCGAATATGCCGAGCAGCATTTCGTGCCCGAACCCAAGCGCCGCCAGCGCCCGCAGAGCTTTCAGCGCCTGACCGACCGTTTTGGCCAGCCCGTGAGCATCAGCACCGAGGGCAAGCGCAAGGGCGGGCCCGCGGGGGGCGGCGCATGAGCGAAGGCTTCTTTGGCCGATGGTCCCGCCGCAAGCGCGAGGCCGCTCAGGAAGAGGACCTTGCGTCAGGCCTGCCGCAGCGCACACAGAAACAGGACGAAGGCCAGACCACGCCGGTCCAACGGACAGCCTCTCTGCCCGACGATGGCAGCGCCACAGGAGCCGTCCAGGACCGGGGCCATGCGCCTGCACCGGCTGCCCCTTTGCCCACGCTCGAGGATGTGCAGCAGCTGACCCCCCAATCCGACTTCCAGCCTTTCATGCAGCGCGGCGTCGGGGCCGAGGTGCGCAACGCCGCCATGAAAAAACTCTTTGCCGACCCGCATTTCAATGTGATGGACGGGCTGGACATCTACATCGGCGACTACAACCAACCCGATCCGATGCCGGCCGGCATGCTGCGCAAGATGGCCAGCGCCCAGTTCATGAAACTGGTGCCCGAAGAAACTGCAGAGCGTCACCCACACGACCCCAATGGTGGTGTGGAGCAGGGGCAGGGACCGCAAGTTGTGGCACAGTCGCCGGATTCTTCGGCAACGGCTGAACCCCCAACCCATGACCACCCTGATCTGCAATTGCAACCAGACCCTGCCGCTGCAAGCGGACCGTCTGGGCCAGGCCCTCGCTGAGGACCTGACCGAACACACCACGCTCTGCCGCCGCGAAGCCGGTGCTTTCCAGCGGGCCATCCAGGGTCAGGTCACTGTGGTGGTGGCCTGCACCCAGGAGCAGCGCCTGTTTTCCGAACTCGCCGGCCAGACCGAGGGGGCCGTGGCCCCGATCCGCTTTGTCAATCTGCGTGAAACCGGCGGGTGGGCCAGCGAGGGCGCGCAGGCCACCCCCAAGATGGCCGCCCTGCTGGCGGCCGCACGTCTGCCCGATCCCGAGCCGGTGCCCACCGTGACCTACAAGAGCGAGGGGCGTCTGTTGATCCTGGGGCCGCTGGATGCTGCCGAGCGCGCCGCCGACCTGCTGGCCGATGCGCTGCAGGTCACGATCTGGGCGCAAGGCCCGGGCGATGCGGGCGGCGGCCAGGGGCGGCGCTACCCGGTGATCGCCGGTCGGCTGCAGAGTCTGAGCGGCTGGCTGGGCGCTTTCGATGTGGCCTGGTCGGCCAGCAACCCGATCGACCTGGACCTGTGCACCCGTTGCAACGCCTGCGTGGCGGCCTGTCCGGAGCAGGCCATCGGTCTGGACTACCAGATCGATCTGGCCCGTTGCACCGGGCACCGCGATTGCGTCAAGGCCTGTGGGGCGGCTGGTGCCATCGACTTCTCGCGCAGCCCGACCGAGCACCAGGAGCGCTTTGACCTGGTGCTGGACCTGCGCGGCCCTCAGGCCTCGCCGACTTTCCTGCAGCATGCACTGCCCCAGGGCTACTTCCGCTGGGACGGTCGCGATCTGCAGACCCTGCTCAAGTTGCGCGAGCTGGTGGGCGAGTTCGAAAAGCCCCGATTCTTCCAATACAAGCAAAAGCTTTGCGCGCACAGCCGCAACGAGAAAACCGGCTGCAATGCCTGCGTGGACATCTGTTCGGCCGAAGCCATCCGCTCGGACAAGTCGCGCCAGCAGATCGTCGTCAACCCCAACCTCTGTGTGGGCTGTGGCGCCTGCACCACCGCCTGCCCGACCGGAGCGCTGACCTATGCCTATCCGCGTGCCAGCGAACAGGGCGAAAAGATCCGCACCCTGCTGTCGGTCTACCGCCAGGCGGGCGGGCGCGATGCGGCACTGCTGCTGCACAGCCAGACGTCCGGGCAGAAACTGATCGACGAACTGGGGCGTGGCGCCCAGCTCAAATTGATGCAGGGGGTGCCGGCCCGGGTGATGCCGATGGGCCTTTGGCACACCGCCAGCCTGGGTCTGGAAGTGTGGCTCTCGGCCGTGGCCTACGGGGCCCGCCAGGTCATGGTGCTGCTCACCGACGAGGAGGCGCCCCAGTACAAAACCGCCCTGGCCGAGCAGATGGCCGTGGCCCAGGCCATCCTCCATGGCCTGGGCTACAACGGGGTCCATTTCGCGCTGATCGAGGCCAGTCACCCTCAGACACTGGACGGTGAGCTCCAGCGCCTGGCCGGTCGCGGTGTGGCGCTGCCGCAGGGGCCCGCCGAGGCGGCTCGTCATGCGGTGCTGGCCGAAAAGCGCAGCACGCTCGAACTGGCGCTGGACCACCTGATGGCGCATGCGCCGGCCCTGCAGAGCGCTGCCCCGCCCGAGGCCATCGCCTTGCCTGGCAAGGGTTCACTGCTGGGCAGCATCGCGGTCAACCCCGAGCGCTGCACCCTGTGCATGAGCTGTGTGGGCACCTGTCCGGCCTCGGCGCTCCAGGACAACCCGCAGCAGCCCGAACTCCGTTTCATCGAAAAGAACTGCGTGCAGTGCGGCCTGTGTGCCACCACCTGCCCCGAGCAGGCCATCACCCTGCAGCCGCGCCTGCTGCTCACGCCCGAGCGCAAGCAGCCGCGCCGCCTCCACCACAGCCCGCCCTACGCCTGCGTGCGCTGCGGCAAGCCCTTTGGCACGCTCAAGGCCATCGAGGCCATGCTCGGCCGCCTCTCGGGCCACAGCATGTTCCAGGGCGCAGCCCTGGAGCGCCTGAAGATGTGCGGAGATTGCCGGGTCGTGGACATCTTCACCGCCGAGAACGAAGTGCGGATCGCGCCCACCCCCGATCAACCGAAACGCTGAACGCCATGAGCACTGACACCCCACGCTCGAGCGCGATGGATGAAGAAGTCGCGCGCGCCGAGATGTATGGCCTGCTGGCCACCCTTTTCTACCAGCCGCCCGACGATGCGCTGCTGTCGCAGCTGCAGGCGGCCGTGACCGAGGCGCCCGAACAGGGCGGATTTCTGGAGGAGCCCTGGCGCGATCTGGTGGCCCAGGCCCGTGCCATGACGGCGCAGCAGATCGCCCAGGAATACAACGCCCTGTTCGGGGGCGTTGGCAAGCCCGAGGTCTACCTGTTCGGCTCGCATTACCTCAGCGGCTTCCTCAATGAAAAACCGCTGGTGCAGCTGCGCGACGACCTGGCCGACCTGGGCCTGGCCCGCGATGCGGACATGCACGAAACCGAAGACCATGTGGCCTACCTCATGGAGGTCATGCGCTACCTGATCGCCGGTGACGACGTTTCGGTGTGCAACCTGACACGGCAATCGGCTTTTTTCAGCCGCCACCTGCAGCCCTGGGTGTCACGTCTGTGTCAGGCCTTGACCGACCATCCGCGGGCAGCCTTTTATGCCCGCCTGGCCGCTCTGGCAGAGGCTTTCGTGGGGGTGGAGGCCCAGGGCTTCGACCTGCTCTGACCTTGGGATTGACCCACGTCAAACGTCCGTACCGTGTTTACCCTATTGATCGGTGAAAACCCGGGTCTAATATCTCGCGCTATGTAAGCCTTTTCCTAGGTGTGCCTTTTCGGTCAAGGAGAACCCCATGCAAGACCCCAAACCCGCCGTTTCTCGCCGCAGCCTGTTTGCCGGCGCGGCCACCGTGGGCGCTGTGGCCGCAGCCACCAGCGTGTTGCCCTCGGCCCTCCAGGGCGTGGCCGCCCAGGCCTCCCCCGCCCTGCCCAAGCCCGAGCGCGGTGGCGGCTACACCCTGAGCGAGCACGTCAAGCGCTACTACCAGACCACCCGCGTCTGACCCCTTCCTTTTCACATCCATCCAACTGGAGCCTTCCATGTTGCTGACCAAAAAACAGGGCTCGTCTGCTGGCGCTGCCTCTTCCCCGTTCGTGCACAGCCTGCGCCGTGGCCTCTCCAACGCGCTGCCTACCCTGGACCGCCGCAGTTTCCTGCGCCGTTCGGGTCTGGGTGTGGGCGTGGGCCTGGCCGCCAGCCAGCTCAGCCTGGTGCAGAAAGCCCAGGCCGCTGGAGGCACCGCCGCCCAGGGCATGGGCGGTGGCAAGGTCGAAGTCAAGCGCACCGTCTGCACCCACTGCTCGGTGGGTTGTGCGGTGGACGCCGTGGTGGAAAACGGCGTCTGGGTGCGCCAGGAAGCGGTGTTCGATTCGCCGATCAACCTGGGCGCCCACTGCGCCAAGGGCGCGGCCCTGCGCGAGCACGGTCACGGCGAATACCGCCTGCGCTACCCGATGAAGCTGGTCAACGGCAAATACGAGCGCATCAGCTGGGATGTGGCCCTCAAGGAAATCGCCGACAGGATGATGGAGCTGCGCAAGGCCAGCGGTCCCGACAGCATCTACTTCGTGGGTTCCTCCAAGTACAACAACGAACAGGCCTACCTGCTGCGCAAGTTCGTGAGCTTCTGGGGCACCAACAACTGCGACCACCAGGCCCGCATCTGCCACTCCACCACCGTGGCCGGTGTGGCCAACACCTGGGGTTATGGCGCCATGACCAACTCGTACAACGACATGCAGAACAGCAAGGTCGCCCTGTACATCGGTTCGAACGCCGCTGAAGCCCATCCCGTCAGCCTGCTGCACATGCTGCACGCCAAGGAAAACGGCTGCAAGATGATCGTGGTCGATCCGCGCTTCACCCGCACGGCGGCCAAGGCCGACGAGTTCGTGCGCATCCGCTCGGGTACCGACATTCCTTTCCTGTTCGGGCTTGTCTATCACATCTTCAAGAACGGCTGGGAAGACAAAAAGTACATCCACGACCGCGTTTACGGCATGGAAGCCGTCAAGGACGAGGTGATGAAGAAGTGGACCCCGGCGGCTGTGGAAGAAGCCTGCGGTGTCAAGGAAGAACAGATGTTCAAGGTGGCCAAGATGATGGCCGACAGCCGTCCCGGCACCATCGTCTGGTGCATGGGCCAGACCCAGCACACCATCGGCAACGCCATGGTGCGTGCCTCCTGCATCCTCCAGCTGGCCCTGGGCAACGTTGGCAAGACCGGCGGCGGCACCAACATCTTCCGTGGCCACGACAACGTGCAGGGTGCCACCGACGTGGGTCCCAACCCCGATTCACTGCCGGGCTACTACGGCCTGGCCGAAGGCTCCTGGAAACACTTTGCCAAGACCTGGGGCGTGGACTTCGAGTGGATCAAGGGCCGTTTTGCCAACCCCGGCATGATGGGCAAGAACGGGATCACTGTCTCGCGCTGGATCGACGGCGTGCTCGAAAAGAACGAATTGATCGACCAGGACAGCAACCTGCGCGGCGTCTTCTACTGGGGCCATGCGCCCAATTCGCAGACCCGTGGTCTGGAGATGAAGCGCGCCATGGACAAGCTGGACCTGCTGGTGGTGGTGGACCCGTACCCCAGCGCCACCGCGGCCATGGCCGCCATGCCCGGCAAGCCTGAAGACCTCAACCCCAACCGCGCGGTCTACCTGCTGCCGGCCGCCACCCAGTTCGAGACCAGCGGTTCCTGCACCGCCTCCAACCGCTCGATCCAGTGGCGCGAGAAAGTGATCGAGCCGCTGTGGGAGAGCCGCAGCGACCACATGATCATGTACCAGCTGGCGCAGAAGCTGGGCTTCGACAAGGAGCTGGTCAAGAACTACAAGATGCAGAAGGTCAGGGGCATGGACGAGCCCGTGCCCGAGGACATCCTGCGCGAGATCAACAAGTGCGTCTGGACCATCGGCTACACCGGCCAGAGCCCCGAGCGCCTGAAGGCCCACATGAAGAACATGCATGTGTTCGACGTGAAGACCCTCAAGGCCAAGGGTGGCAAAGACAAGGAGACCGGCTACGACCTCACCGGCGACTACTTCGGTCTGCCCTGGCCCTGCTACGGCACGCCTGAGCTCAAGCACCCGGGTTCACCCAACCTGTACGACACCTCCAAGCACGTGATGGAGGGCGGCGGCAACTTCCGTGCGAACTTCGGTGTGGAGCGCGAAGGCAAGAGCCTGCTCGCCGAAGATGGTTCGCATTCGCTGGGCGCCGACATCACCACGGGCTACCCCGAACTCGACCACATCCTGCTCAAGAAACTGGGCTGGTGGGACGAGCTGACCGAGGCCGAGAAGACGGCGGCCGAGGGCAAGAACTGGAAGACCGATTCGTCGGGCGGCATGATCCGCGTGTTCATGAAGAACCATGGCTGCCACCCCTTTGGCAACGCCAAGGCGCGCGCTGTCGTCTGGAACTTCCCCGACCCGATCCCGCAGCACCGCGAGCCGCTGTACGGCACCCGTCCGGACATGATGGCCAAGTACCCCACGCACGACGACCGCAAGGCCTTCTGGCGCATGCCCACGCTCTTCAAGACCGTGCAGGACAAGAATCTGGCCGACAAGGTGCACGAGAAGTTCCCGCTCATCCTCACGTCCGGCCGTCTGGTCGAGTACGAGGGTGGTGGCGAGGAAACCCGCTCCAACCCCTGGCTGGCCGAACTCCAGCAGGAAGCCTATGTCGAGATCAACCCCAAGACGGCGGCCGATCGCGGCATCCGCAACGGCGAACGCGTCTGGCTCACCAGCCCGACCGGCGCCCGGATCAATGTGGAAGCCTTGGTGACCCAGCGTGTGGACGCCGACACCGTGTGGATGCCCTTCCACTTCTCCGGTCGCTGGCAAGGGGCCGACATGCTGGCTTACTACCCCAAGGGTGCTGCGCCGGTGGTGCGCGGCGAGGCGGTCAACACCGCCACCACCTACGGATATGACACCGTGACGATGATGCAGGAAACCAAGACCACGGTCTGCAACATCGAGCGCGCATAAGGAGTCTGAACATGGCACGAATGAAATTCATCTGTGACGCCGAGCGCTGCATCGAATGCAACGGCTGCGTCACCGCCTGCAAGAACGAACACGAAGTCCCCTGGGGTGTGAACCGCCGCCGTGTGGTCACCCTCAACGACGGCGTGCCCGGTGAAAAATCCATCTCGGTGGCCTGCATGCACTGCTCGGATGCGCCCTGCATGGCCGTCTGCCCGGTCAACTGTTTCTACAAGACCGAAGAAGGCGTGGTGCTGCACGACAAGGACGTCTGCATCGGCTGTGGTTACTGCTCCTATGCCTGCCCCTTCGGTGCGCCGCAGTTCCCGGGTGCAGGTACCTTCGGTGTGCGCGGCAAGATGGACAAGTGCACCTTCTGTGCCGGTGGCCCCGAGGAGCATGGCAGCCAGGCCGAGTTCGAGAAATACGGCCGCAACCGCCTGGCCGAAGGCAAGCTGCCGGCCTGCGCCGAAATGTGCTCGACCAAGGCCCTGCTCGCCGGTGACGGCGATGTGGTCGCCGACATCCTGCGCCAGCGTGTGGTCCAGCGTGGCAAGGGTGCCGAAGTCTGGGGCTGGGGCACCGCCTACGGCTCGGCCGCCAAACAGGGAGCCTGACCATGCGTACCCTTCTTCTGCTCTCCGCCCTGACCGGCGCCATCGCCCTGAGCGCCTGCGGTGAAAGCCCGCAGGACAAGGCCGGCATCCGCAGCGACAAGCCAGCCCATGCCGGTTCCGGTGTGGCCGCCTTCACCGACGCCGGCTGGAAGGCCGGCGACCAGGCCAGCTGGTCCAACCACCTCAGGGCCCGTGCCAGCTATGGCATGAACGACCACCAGCGCGCGCCCAAGTGAGGAGACGCTCATGCAACGCCTCATCCTGATTGGCGCCTGGCTGCTGGCTTCGGCCACCGCCTGGGCGCAGAACGCCGCGCCGGCCGACCCGCCGGCCGGTGGCGTCAAGAGCGCCAACATCTTCCAGATCGCGCCGGACGCCGACACCAACCCCAAGTACAAGTCCCAGACCAATGCCGAGCGCGCCCAGGTTCAGCCGGGCAACAACGCGCCCATGTGGGGGCAGGTGGGGCAGGGCGTGAGCGGCTACACCAGCCTGCCCAAGAGCCAGGCGCCCGAAGCGGGCAACCTGATCCAGCCCTTTGTGCAATACCCGGGCTCGCGCGTGACCAACGCGGGCGAGGCCTGGCGCCAGGTGCGCAACAACTGGCTCATCCCCTACGGCGGATCGCTGCTCCTGATCGCGTTGGGCGCGGTGGCGCTGTTCTACTGGCGCAAGGGCACGATCGAGCTGCACGGCACCGAGACCGGCCGCAAGATCGAGCGTTTCACCCCCTTCGAGCGCTCGGCCCACTGGGCCAACGCCATCGCCTTTGTGGCACTGGCGGTCTCGGGCATCGTCATGGCCCTGGGCAAGTTCTTCCTCCTGCCGGTCATCGGCACGGCCTTGTTCGGCTGGCTGACCTACGCCCTCAAGAACATCCACAACTTTGCCGGCCCGCTGTTCGCGGTGTCGCTGGTGATCGTCATCGTCACCTTCGTGCGGGACAACTTGCCCAGCAAGGACGACATCGTCTGGGTGCTCAAGGGCGGTGGGCTGTTCTCGGGCACCGAGGTGCCTTCGCACCGATTCAACGCCGGTGAAAAAATTCTGTTCTGGGGCGGCGTGTTTTTCCTGGGCCTGATCGTGGTGGCTTCGGGCCTGGTGCTCGACAAGCTGATTCCCGGCCTGATCTACGAACGCAGCACCATGCAGATCAGCCACATGGTCCATGCCGCCGCCACCTTCGTGATGATGGCCATGTTCATCGGCCACATCTACATGGGCACCATTGGCATGCGCGGCGCCTACAGCGCCATGCGCACCGGCTATGTGGACGAGACCTGGGCCAAGGAGCACCACGAACTTTGGTACAACGACATCCAGGCCGGCAAGATCCCGGCGCAGCGCAGTCAGCCTGTGGCGCCTGCCCCCAAGCCCGCGACCACGGCCTGAACCCGGAGAAGACCATGAAAAAAACCCTCCTGCTGATTTCCGCACTGGCCCTGTCCGGTGCCGCCCTGGCCAAACTGCCGCCCCCGAGCGAAGAAGCCAAGGCCAAGGCCGCAGAGGCAGCAGCCAAGACTGCGCATGCCAACAAGGTCGCCGACTTCCAGCTGTGCAAGTCGCGCGAGAAGGTGGCGGCCCACTACTACAAGACCACCGGCAAGGGCAAACCCGTCTCGAAAGAGCCGACGCCTGCCTGCGCCGACCCCGGCCCTTACAAGCCGGCCGAACAGGCGGCAGCGCCTGCAGCCCCGGCTGCACCTGCCGCTGCGGCAGCCAAACCCGCCGGCAAGGGCTGATCCCTCCAGACAGCCCCTGGCCACATCCCCCGACCGGTCCGGCGGGGGATTTTTGCATTAGGCTCAGCCCATGCCTGTTTCCGCTGCTCCCACCCTCCAGAAGCCCCGTCTGACCCGCGCCCAGGTGCCGCTGACGCGGCGCGTGAGCGTGCGCAACGAGTTCGGCGAAGTCTCCGAAACCGCCATTCCCGCCGAGCGGGCCCTCACCGTTTACCTCGACAAGCGCGAGCTGGTGACCCTCATGACCCTCGGCGGCGAGCCCGAACTGCTCGTGCTGGGTTTTCTGCGCAACCAGCGCCTGATCGATTCGGCCCAACAGATCGAGTCGATCACCGTGGACTGGACGGTCGGCGAAGGCGAGGTCGGCGAGCCGGGGGTGGCGGCGGTCAGGACACGGCAGGAAGCCGGGGTGCACATCGACCGCAGCGCCGAGCGGGTGGTCACCACCGGCTGCGGGCAAGGCAGTGTGTTCGGTGACCTGATGGCCCACATCGACGAGATCGCGCTGTCCGATGCGCAGATCACGCAGGGGCAGCTCTACGGCATCGTCAACGCCATCCGCCTGCAGGAATCGACCTACAAGTCCTCGGGCTCGGTCCATGGCTGCGCCCTGTTTCAGGGCGAGGAGATGCTGCTCTTCGTCGAAGATGTGGGCCGCCACAATGCGGTGGATACCATCGCGGGCTGGATGTGGATGAACGACATCGATGGTGCGGACAAGGTGTTCTACACCACCGGACGCCTGACCAGCGAGATGGTCATCAAGTCGGCCCAGATGGGCATCCCGGTGGTGGTCTCGCGCAGCGGCATCACCCAGATGGGGCTTGATGTAGCACAGCGCACCGGCCTGTGCGCCATCGGCCGCGCCACCAACCGGCGTTTCCTGTGCTTCAGTGCACCGGAGCGCCTGGTCGCTCAGCCAGAACTGGCCGCAGGCTGAGCCTGGGTCTGACGCGCGCTCAGCACACCCGTTTGGCGATGCGGTCGATCACCGTGTCGGGCTGGATGGCCAGCCAGTCGCGGACCATGCCTTCCTTGCGCACTTCCTGCCCGCCCGCCCGGGCGTCGCTGTAGTACGTGGTGTGCATGATGCGGGCCTCCTGGCTCCTGCAGTTGATCTGGAGCTCGTTGACCGTGGAGAGGTGGTGCCGTCCATCGCTGCCCTCCTGGGGCGCCTTGTAGTCCATCAGGCTGCGCACACGGGTGATCCGGTCGGCCCTCGCGACGGATTCCGGGTCAAAGGAGAACAGCCCCTTGTCCGTCAGCATGATGGGTGCCCAGCGGACATGCGCCAGCAATGGAGCAGAACATCCGAGCCAGAAGATGCCCAGGAAGCCCGCCAAACGAAAAATCTTGCTCATGCAAGGATGATAGGGGAGTTTGAAGGTGACCCCTCAGTGGCTTCTGCGCAGCGGTCCATGGCCGCAACTGCCCGCGACCAAAGTCCGGGTGTCGCAGGGGATGTCCATCTGCGGTAAGGTCGGCGCATGAACACACAAGGATGGTCACAGGGCTTGCAGCTGGGCAGGCGTCAGCTCTGGCGCGA
>JACCDV010692224.1_pt1 | contig 12103 bp, 11 predicted proteins | sample 7446131 | NCBI WGS metagenome assembly JACCDV01 (sample SAMN15323448, study PRJNA562643) | freshwater metagenome | isolation source: river surface water | place: USA:Blue River Watershed | collected 2017-08-17
AAAAAACGGCGATTTGTGATCACCGCTCGACAACTGCGGTAATCGCGCTACCATACGCTTTAGTTCCCTTACAGATAGAAACGGAGGTGGCGTTATGACGACCGTAGTGTATCTATCGAAACTCACGACCATCCTGTTTCGTTTGCCCAATAAAATGGGTGAACGAGTCCGACAGTACCTCGAGAGCGGCTATAGCATTTATGGTGCATTCGACGGCGATAAGCCCTGCTGGCTCAATCCCGACGGCTCGCTCACACAGCAACCGAAGAGCGCGGTGACGACCGAAATTGAATGACCGAAGCTCTCTGAAACGCATGAGAAAACCGACCATAAGGTCGGTTTTTTTATTACTTGTTTGTGAGTAACTTTACCTATCCGTATGTATCTTTTTTCACACGAACCTAATTGTACGAAGCGTACAGTGCACACTTACGCGGTCGATCAATTAGAAACAAAAATTTACCATTACACACTATGCAAAATTCATTACAACAAACTGCCCTCTACTCTTTAGCTGCATTCGCCGTACTTGCTCTCGCTCTTGGCTTATCAGCAAGCGCAGTGAACGCGGATGTAATTCAAAGCGTCTCAGTGAACGGAATGACCTACGGATCAATGAGTTATGATCGAGACACTTCAGGCTGGCGTAACTCGCATAATGAGTGGGATTCGTCACATACCAGATCGTACACGCATTCTAATTACAACTCGGATGAGTGTGAGTGCGATTCGTCATGGAATTACTCTACGAACTCGTGGTCATCAAATGAAGAGTGCGAAAAAGCATATCATCGAAGCAACAACCACGGTACGTCAAAAACGCATTCCTTCTCGGGTTACGGATCTCACAACGATTCGTGGAACCATGACGCGTGGGACAATGACAGCTGGAAAAATTCCGACCACTCTAACCGGTACTCGAAAAATGATACCGATGGAAGGAATGGAAGGGACGGCCGCGATGGAAAAGATGGTCGCGATGGAAAATCGGGATACAACCAATGGGGTTCACACTATTCCTGGTAATCACGAGTAAGTAGTACCTTATGTCTTACTTACAACGAGGTCGGATCTATTGATCCGACCTTTCGTCATCCGAGCTGAATGGAGCGTAATTGCGTGCGCCGTTTTCGATATTCGGGAATCGTTTTTTCAACGAGTTTCCAAAATTCTGCTCCGTGGTTGTGTTCCTTCAAATGACAGAGCTCGTGGACGACGACATACTCCGCAAGTTCGTGAGCAAGAAATAAGAGAGCATACGAAAAATTGAGATTACCTTTGCGGGAGCAGCTTCCCCACAATCGCTTTGTGTTTTTTATTGAAACTCTTCCGTAGGTAAAGCGGTAGAATTGATTCCAATAGACTAGGCGTTCATGGATAAACGCACGCGCTTTTTCGCGGTGTGCAAGGTATGCACGCCGACCCGAAACCGGTAGAACTGACACAGAGCGCATTTTCTGTGTATTTTTCTCAATCCACGATGAATGCTTCTGAAGGAATTCTTGAATGTGTGCTTCGGGAAAGAATACAGGAGCCGTAAGGACGACATTTCCTCCGGGGAGTACACTGAGCCTCAACGATCGTGCTCGCTCTGAGCGTTTAACGGTATAAGGGAATTGCACGAAAGAAGTATACCGCACGAGAAAGGTCGGCGATTGAAAGTCGCCGACCGTATTCTTCACACTTTCTTATAGATTTCTGCCTGTCCGTATAATACTCGCTCGGTGCGCTGATTATACGAACTACAATCGAGCGATATCAATCGTTTATCGGGTACTACTTTCGTCACTCGTACTTCGGTTGTGATGCGATCGCCAATCAAAACGGGTTTGGAAAACATGAACGACTGACTTCGGTAGATGGAGCCAGGACCCGGGAGTTTTGAGGCAAGAAGAGCTGATACGAACGAACCTGTGATGAGGCCATGAGCGATTGGACCGTCAAACGGTTTTACGCCGTTCTTATGCATGTGCGCTGGATTCCAATCTCCAGAGACGGCTGCAAAATAGAGCAGCATCCATGGCTCAACAGTTGATTCTGATCGTGCCGAGTCGCCCACTTTAATGGATGAGAGCGGTACTAATTCCTGCTCACCCATATAATGATGGGGCAAATTCTCGTATGCTGAATTTCCCACTATCGTACGCGCAGTCTCATACGACACACGTACATGCTGACTCCACAGTCTGTTTACGAAGTCCATCCAGGATGCATAAAACGGTATCATGACATTCCTCCGTTTCTCGATCTATCAGGAACACACTGAAAATGAGCGTATCACACTCCCTTAAAAGCGCACCTCTTTTCATTACGCACTCTCCTTGTGAGACAGTAATTTCCTACTGAAGAGTAATACCCGTAAGTACGATTGGAGTCAAAGGTCTGTCACTCACGGAGGTCTCCGTTTTGCCTATTTTCTCAACGACATCCATGCCACTGATGACTTTGCCAAATACGGTGTGCTTTGTGTCGAGGAAGTTGTTGTTTGCTACATTGATGAAAAACTGGCTGCCATTAGTGTTAGGACCTGAATTTGCCATAGCAATGGTTCCTATCGCATTTTGATTCTTGGAATGTATTTCATCGGCAAACTGGTATCCGGGACCACCTGTTCCCCAGCGAGCCTGCATGGAATCGTCTTTGGTGAGTGGGTCGCCGCCTTGGAGCATGAAATCTGCAATGACACGATGAAATTTAGTTCCGTCATAGAAACGCTCGCTCGCAAGCTTTGTAAAATTCGCGACAGTCTGAGGCGCGTCGGTTGTCATAAATTCGATAGTGATATCCCCTTCGCTCGTATGAAGTATTGCGTTCATGATTTTTTTATTAGTGTTAGTAGGTGGTATTGTACCCGATTCTGCAGCAGCTGCCGATGCTGTCTGAGCAGTGTTCGCGGTATTCTGAGGCGAAGTTGCGAATAAGTCTTGTGTGAATTGCGCTGCTTGAGACTCGGCTTCGGAGCTTATGAATGGCGCCTCTTGTGGCGAAAGCATAAAAAAGCCTCCAACGACTCCCATAATCACAGCAGTAAAAAGAATGGTTCGTAGCATAGCTTCCGAGTATACCGCGCGCGCTCTGAGGAGCCAAGCATTACGCACACGAACGCAATTCAGCGTGTTTTTCGAGACACTCTGAGCAGCAAATGACCTTACGAGACGGCCGAACACTATCATCACTGTAAAACGCTTCACAGGTAATACCACACTCAAAACACGTCCCGATAATTTCACGCTGGGGCGAATCCACAACCGGTGTTACCATACGATTATCAAAAACAAACAAAGTTCCTTTAAATCGTTTCCCTGGAAACTCCTGCATATACGTATGTATTCCATCCTTCAATTGATACACATTTTCAAATCCCTCTTTTCTGAGAAGACACGTCGCTTTTTCGCACCGTATGCCGCCGGTGCACACGGTAATAACTTTCTTCTTCTTAAGAGGTGCGAGCTCGGGTAATTTTGATGGCAAATCGCGAAAGTTCTTCAGCCCGGGATCGATGGTGCGCTCAAACTTGCCCGCCTGTATTTCGTAGTCGTTGCGTAAATCAAGTACCACAAAGTCTTCATTTTGTGCGTATAGGTTCTCTAAATCGGCGGCCGTTATTACTGGTGCGGTTTCATTTGGTATGTCAAAAGTGCCTGCATTAAGCGTAACTACCTCATCTCGTACACGAATTTCGAGCTTCCGAAAGGCTTTTCCAGTTCCGGCACTTTCTTTAAACCCGATATCCTTGAATCGCGTGTCGCATGTCAAAGATTTTTTATAGCTCTCAAGTGCATCCACAGTCCCCTCAAAAGTCCCATTAATTCCCTCAGAAGCAATGAGAAGTCGTCCTTTGAGGCCGAGTTGCTCCGCTAGAATTCTGTGCTCAGTACAAAAAGCCTCCGTATCCTCAATGTATGAGAATTGATAGAACAGTATGACGCGATACTCAGGTTTCAACATGCTGCCATCCTATGTCGAACTTTGGAGAGAGTCCAGCTGTCCTAAGCGAATTGAATCGGATGCTAGTTTATCTTCAAACGATGTCGCGGAAAGTACGAAAAAGTAGTACGCACTCGCTAGAATAAAGAGTGCACCGACTGATATCAAGAATGCTTTGAGCACAGTCCTGTGGATATATTTAATCAGATCGTCTTGAAACGTCGGAGTAGATAGTCAGAAAAGCAAAGAGCACGCTCAATGAAAGTGGACCTAAGAATACGCCGATTGCTCCAAAAAACGTGATGCCACCGAGCACTGAAAGTAAGATGAGAAGCGGATGAAGCTGCATGCCCCCTCCGATAAGGCGAGGGCCTAAGAAATTGTCGATCATGCCTACTGCGAGTATTCCCCAAATACTCAAACCAAGGGCGCTTCCAGTATGCCCTGTGACGTACATAAATATAACCGTCGGAAGAAACACGAGGCCCGTTCCGAGTCCAGGAATAAGTGCGGCAATTGCGGCTACTGCGCCCCATAAGACACTGTTTGGAACACCAAAGAGCGTAAAACCAATTCCGGTAAGTAATCCCTGTATAAGTGCTATAGTAAGGTTTCCTTTGATAACGGAATTTACGGCGAGCACTATTTTAGTTGAAACAATTTCATCGTAAGAATCCTTAAGAGGACTCAAATGTATTAGCGTGTGTTTCAGTTTTAGTCCATCTCGTAGAAAAAAGTAGAGGGCAACAAAAAATATAAAAAGGCTTAGAAACAGAGAAGCGACCCCTGAAAATGCTGCACCCAGATTTTGTATTACCCAGGAAAGTCCCTGCTCTGCATAGGCGGAAATATTTGCAGAAAGAGTCTCAGTCATACCCTCAGCCGCAGGAACAAAGGAGACGAGACGATTCTCAAGAGCATGCACTGAGTTGGAAATGCGCTCTTTACCATCTCCGTCGACCAAATTGAGATACACGTCGGCCGTTTCGAGTCCGATTTGAGTTCCTACGAGTCCAAGTGGCACAAGAATACATACAACACTGATAAAAACCGTACACAGAGAGGCGAGCGATGGCCAATTGCCAAATGTTCGAGAAATCCGCACGTATAAGGGGTGAAGGATGATAGCGAATGCACCAGCGAGAATGAGAGGTGCTAAAAATGGTTGAAAAATGAAAAAGGTGAGAATCGTCATCCCCAAAAGGAGTGCACCGAGAAAATAGTACCCAATTGTATTGGAAGACATACTTCTAGTATACCCCGGCTCTGTATCTTGCATACGGAAATACACAGCTCTGAAGCAGTGAACTAACGCCGAAATGCATTCAGTATTTTTTGCACGTGCGCGAGCGATTCATCGTCAATGACCGAAAGCGGAATGACGTTTTTGTTGCACTTTTTGAGGAGCTTTAATTTGGTCTTGAGATCTTCTTCAGGAACCATATCTGCTTTCGCTAAGATAAGTTGCTCGTCTTTTTTTGTGAGCTCGGGATTGTACGCTTCGAGCTCCTTTCGGATGATGGTGTAGTCTCGCACGACGTCGTCGGATTCTGCTGAGACCAGGTGGAAAATTGAGCGCGTGCGTTCAATATGGCGGAGGAACTTATCACCGAGCCCTTTCCCTTCTGAAGCACCTTCAATAAGACCCGGCACATCCGCGAGAATGAGTCCGTAGTATGCGCCGAGGTGCGGCTCGAGCGTGGTAAAGGCGTAGTTGCCAATTTTTGAATGTGCGCCGGTGAGTGCGTTAAGGAGCGACGATTTACCGGCGTTTGGTAGGCCGACAAGCCCCACATCGGCGATCATCTTTAATTCGAGGCGGAAGTTGAAACTCTCGCCTGGCTTTCCTTCTTCACTTTCAAGCGGCGTTGTATTTGTGGATGCGCGAAAGTGGAAATTGCCGCGGCCGCGGTATCCACCATGCGCAACGAGCACGCGATCGCCGACATTGGTCATTTCAAACACTGCACCTGTGTCGAGGTTGGTAACGACGGTACCTGTTGGCACTCTCAATATCAAATCATCGCCACGCTTTCCATCGAGAAGGCGCGCATTACCAGCCGCACCGCTTTCGGCCTTAAATTCCTTCGTGTAGCGAAACTGAAGAAGTGCGGAGATATCGGAGACGCCTTCGAGGTACAAATCTCCACCTGGGCCACCGTTACCACCCGTAGGGCCACTATTTCCCTTGGTTTTATTAAAGCCGACAACCCCGGGGCCACCGTCTCCGCCTGAGAGGCGTACTTCCACATCATCGATAAGCATATGGAAGGAGCTTAGCACACGAAAGACCGTGCGCGAGGCAAACGAGTACTCACCGAATTTAGAATGCGATACTAGAGCGAAATATCAGAGTACGGATTCTCTGTGCAGAGTTTCTTGAGATACATGGAAGTCTCACCTTCTGCAAGAACGTAATACTCGCGAGGGATATTCATCAGCATTGTAAGCGCCTCAAAGTTTGCTTTTTTAAGATCCGCTTCCTTCGGGAGATTCTCGGCAGGATTAGTGATCAAGACTGAATACTGCTCATGAGTACCTACCCCGGCTTCACTCGGCAGTCCCATTGCGATGATTTTCCCGGTAATAACGTCGATGATCGCCTGTTCCTGACACTGCGTGCCACAGTTCCACTGCGCAACAGCGTAATGACCTGCGAAATCAACACCGTCTGCGACGGCTGCATCGATAACTTCTTTGTAATCCTTTGCCTTTGGGAAACGCTTATCCGCGTAATCGACTGCAGCGAATGTACCTGTATAGACGTCCTTTGCGCTCGCGATAGTGGAATTCTCGGCCTCCCATTTACCGACAACTGCCTGACAGGTAGTGTCACCTGAAGCTGTCTCAGACGAAAGAAAACCTCCTGATGCATAGCCGATGTAAATCCCCTCCGCGAGGACGATACCAAGAAGAGCAACCAGTATAACTTTTGCCATAAGCGGTAAATGTGTGAAGTTTTGCATGGCCTGGAGTATGCAACAACAGAAGCTACGGGAAAAGTCGTTTTTAGGGTATGTCACATCTCAGAAACATGGTCAATAGAACCGACTCTGAAGAGTCTATTCCATAAATATTCAGGTATCGTACAGTAGCTTCATGAACCCTTCACATCTAAAAGGCACAATACACGCTATTATGTCCTTTTTTCAACCAATTCAGCCAATGCTCTCTCGTCAACATCTTCTTCGCATGGGAATTCTCTTTTTAACCTTTATCATTTCTGCAGAAGTGGGTCGCTTACTATTCATTGAGCCTGCAGTGATTCAGCCAGCGGCCGGTTTTGCGCTCGCCGGTCTCGTTTTAGGCGGAATGTCGCTGTGGCCTGCAATCTTTGCAGGCAGTCTTTTGTATGGACTTTTAAGCGAGCTACCGATACTTATTATATTTAGCATCGTCGCTGCGCATACATTTCATGCTCTTTTCGGCGCTTATATACTGAAACAACTCGGTTTCGATCCCATATTTCGCCGCGTACGAGATACTTTTTTCTTTTTATTTGTTGCCATTATAGGCTCGATGAGTGTTCCCTCTATTGGTTTTTTTGGTATAGAAATACATAATCTTATTGCGAGCGTGGATTACCAGTCAAAAACGACGTGGCTTGCATGGTGGACCGGAGTAATGTGTATCGACCTGTTCCTCGGCGCCGCTCTCATACGTTTCTTCGCAAAACCCGTATTTACTCGTACGCGCATTGAAATAATCGAGCTTGTTTTTGCGTTCAGTATACTAGGCATTCTTTCGTATCTCGTATCGTGGACCTCAATCGTAACCACAACGAATGGCGGTTTAATTTTACTCTTTATTATTCCATTTATATGGTTTTCACTTCGATTGGGAAATAGATTCACTTACATTGCATTCGTCATGTCGAGTTCGATTTTATTACTCGGTGTTATATACGGCGGAGTACCGTCTGTAAGAGCAATGAGCTATAACATCATTTCTACCGAGGTGTTTCTTATTATGATCGGTGTCATCTTTTTTCTCTTTAGTGCCGTCGTGGAAGAACGCAAACGAGCCGCCCGAGACTTATTTTCACAACTTGACCGTGTACGATCCCTTCTTGATGCAGCCCGAGAAGAGGACAAAGCAAAAAGTAATTTTATCGCGGTCTTTGCACATGAACTGAGAAATCCGCTCGCGCCTATCGTGAGTGCGGTCGAGATGCTCAAATTACGCTGGGGTACGAATCCAGAGATCGCGGATCTTGTTGAAACTATAGGAGATCGCACGAAAACCATAGTGCGACTCCTTGATGATCTTTTGGATATTTCCCGTATTGCAGAAGGTAAGCTACGTCTTCAAAAGGAATTTGTCGAGCTCACATCCATCATCCAAAAATCTATTCTTTCGATCGAGCCTCAAATCAAAGCCCGAGAACAATCAATCCAGATTTCTCTTCCTTCGGATCGCGTTGTATTACATGTGGATCCGGTACGCATCGAACAAGTGGTAAATAATTTACTCAGCAATGCTTCCAAATTTACTCCCAACAAGGGCACTATTGAAATATCGACCGTACCACGAGAATCGGTAGTCGATATTGTTATCAAAGATTCGGGCGTTGGCATTGAGCCGGCGATGCTTCCTCGTATTTTCGAACCGTTTGTTCAGGTGGAATCAAGTAAGAGAATGAGCGAAGGACTTGGAATCGGACTCTCACTTACTCAAAAACTGCTTGAAGTGCACGGAGGTACTATCGAGGCGAAAAGTGATGGAACGGGTAAGGGTTCTACTTTTATTGCATCCCTACCTACAGCTCCACCTGCACCAATATCCACGCTTATTCATCACACTACACAACCGATGTCACTACATTCAAATCCACTCAAAATATTAGTCGTCGACGACAATCAGGCCGCAGCTCAAGGGTTAGGGACACTTCTTACGCACGTGGGTAACAATGTACGGTATGCATACGTAGGAGCCGATGTTCCACCTCTTGTAGCAGAATTTAAACCAGATGTCATTGTGCTTGATATTGGACTTCCCGATATGTCCGGGTACGAAGTTGCAAAAAAAATACGCTTTGACGGATTTACGGGGCGAATTATTGCGCTTACCGGCTACGGCCAAGAAGACGATAAAAAGAAAGCATTTGAGGCGGGTTTTGACTTTCATTTAACGAAGCCTGTTGGCCTTGCCGATCTTGTTGCGGCGCTCGTACCCCAAACGACGTAGTGTATTAACGCACTGAGATTACGGATCTTAATCGTCTAAAAATTACGCCTGCTGTGTACCTCCTCATACACAGACTTTGAAATATCCGCGATGAGCCGAGCCATCTCGGGGTACGAATTTCCTCTCACCGCTATACAGAGCGAATAGGGATTGCGTGGATAATACACTACGCCACAGTCGTGCAACAGTTTATCGCCATTTTCAAAACCGCGCTCTCCAAATTTATTCGCTACTTTAATCGTCTCTGGCACTCCAGCCGATAAACCATTATTAAATTCCGAAGCAGAAAGCCAGGAGAGTACCTGATCAGAATTTTGAATGCTCAAATAAGAAGCATTATATAGAAGTCGAAATAGCGAGGCGTACGAGCGGACACTGACAACCTCTTCTTCGGGCGTTCGCGGATCGACAATTCCAATTTCTTGAAACGTCTCGAGAACTTGTTGAGGTCCACCTGGAAGACTATTTATGTAATCAATAAGTGTGAAATACGCATCGTTATCGGAATAGACAATGGTGTTACGCAACAGTTCCTCGATAGTATACATTTCTTCCTCTTTCAATTCCGCATGAGATGATTCGTTTTGTACCAGTAAAGGCGTTTGAACGGAATGTGTCTTCTTGTACGCAATTTTCGTTTCCAAAATATCAGGGTAAAGTTCTTCGTCCATATGGAAAAAAGCGAGAGTAAGTGGAAGCTTCATCAGGCTTGCGGGCGCAAAATTCTCTAATTCATTGATTCCCATCACGGGCCCATCGCGCAAATCTCGAAAATAGACACTGACGCCTTTTATCGAACCCTTTTCAATCTCTTTTGTAATAAAATTCGAGATAGAATTTTTTAGCGAGATGTACCCACCTTTTGCTATATATTGTTTTTGACCACATGCATAGTCGCGATTTATATATTTAAAATACGTACAGTGCCTTCGCTCGAAGGTTTCCCAGACAATTACCCCCGCGAGTGCCGCTACGAGACATAAGAGTACCACCCAGTGATTCGGCTTATAATTCATAACCCACTATCGAAGAGAGATATGTTCTGGCGTATTCTCCATATCGTATTCAAAGTTACTCTACACCGCCACCTCCCCCTGAACCACCTCCCCCTTGCTGACCACCACCGCTTGAGCCTTCCCCTTCTCCACCCGAGCCGTCACCAGGAGAGCCACCAGATCGCTGTTCGCCAACGCCGTTATTTTCGCTCGAACCCCCACCGCGCTGTGGTCTCAAAATTGCGGGCATAATGGTGATTTGTGGAAAGACACTGTATATGAAATTCGTAATAGAACCCCCGTTCGTAAGGCGGAAGCGATACGTGACATTCGTTGAAGCCACGGAAGTCGAGTGCACCGCGAATTCGATTTCTGTAAACTGCGCGTTGGTGAGCGTATGCGATGACGTCTGATTACCTGTCGACATCGCAAAGCCCGGTACAAACGATTTACCGTTCGGATTAGTGATATCGCTCGAATCGGTCGTTGCTGCACCGTTTAAGTAGTAACCGGTCTCGAAGGTTTTGAAGTGCGTACTATCCGCCGCTGTCGCAACAGGCACCCACACGCCGTAAGCATCGGTCGATGAGGCTACTTCAAGACGATACGTATAATTGGTCGCGTTTCCTGCACCAGTATTGGAGACTGCAAAGCGTATGCGGATAGGATCCGCCACATAGTGACCAGAATTAAGAGCTGTATCTTCCGCTTGCGCCACACTCGCGCCGGACTCGCTGCCGTTATCCCTTCTGAAACGGTAGTGCACAATGTCGAGCGTTGGCGAGCCGGCAAACCAACCACAGTTTCCTCCAGAATCATAACTATCAGTCAATGAGGGCGAGATTCCTTGCGCATCGCCGCACGACGAGGCGTCTTTTACATCCACATAGGTTCCAACCAAAGAGGAAGTCGCGATAAATCCGAACGGCGTACCCGATGTTGTCGAGCGCAGAATCACGCGTGAAGATGCCGTGCCATTCAGCACCACTGTCGCAAAGGACGACGTCGCACCTGCCGGAAACATGGCGGACGTGGAAGCGTACATAGTGAAGGCGCCGGTCGTGGAGGCGGAAGACGCAAGGACTACTGACGTCGTTGCAGCATTTCCAAAGGCATTCGTGAGCGTGAGATTATGGAACGCATTCGCGCCGATCATACTGCCGGCGAGACGCTGCGGCTGCGTACCGTCGAGAAGTACGGTTCCTCCATTTCGGGTAAAGATGCTGTTATTGAAGAAATTACCGCGGATCGAAAAGAGGCTCGGAGCTACGACTGCTCCCGAACTTGTATCAACAAAGATGCCGGTGGTTGAAGCATTGTTGGATATGGTCTTAGTGCCACTACCTAAGAAAGTTGTGGAGGCGAAGGAAGAGTTACCGGTTAGGTTGCCGCTAATCGTTTGTGCTGAGGTGGAGGAGAAGTAAACGTTGCCGTCGGGTGAGGTAATGACCCGGTCGCCGGAGCTACCCGCAGCAACAAAGAGGCCGTTTCCGTAGGTGATACTTCTCCAGATGTCGTCGTTTCCTGCCGCTGATTGTACAGTCCAATTGATGCCGTCGGGTGAGGTCATCACGCGGTCGCCGGAGCTACCCGCAGCAACGAAGAGGCCGTTTCCGTAGGTGATGCTGAGCCAAAGGTCGTTGTTTCCTGCCGCTGATTGTGCGGTCCAATTGATGCCGTCAGGTGAGGTCATGACGCGGTCGCCACCGACACTAACCCCAACAAAGAGGCTGTTTCCGTAGCTGATACTGACCCAGCTGTCGTTGTTTCCTGCCGCTGATTGTGCGGTCCAATTGACGCCGTCAGGTGAGGTCATGACGCGGTCGCCGGTGCTGCCTACGGCAACAAAGAGGCCGTTTCCGTAGGTGATGCCGTACCAGCCGTCGTCGTTTCCTGCCGCTGATTGTACAGTCCAATTGATGCCGTCGGGTGAGGTCATCACGCGGTCGCCGGAGCTACCCGCAGCAACGAAGAGGCCGTTTCCGTAGGTGATG
>JACCDV010493991.1_pt1 | contig 12102 bp, 5 predicted proteins | sample 7446131 | NCBI WGS metagenome assembly JACCDV01 (sample SAMN15323448, study PRJNA562643) | freshwater metagenome | isolation source: river surface water | place: USA:Blue River Watershed | collected 2017-08-17
AGTGCAAAATGATAGAGATAGAAACAGAGATAATTATGAAAGAGAAAGAAAAAGGGAGAGAAATGATCAAGAAAACAACAGATATAACAGAAATGTGAAAAATGATAGGAGCAAAAATTAATCAGGCTATTATGAATAGGACCGCTATCGAAAAAGGGAAAGAAGATAAAGAGATGAATAAAGGGATAGAAGACCAAAAAGAGAGTAAAATGAATAAAGAGGCTAACGGAAAAAGGAAAGAAGATAAAGGGATTAATATAGGGAGAGAAGGCCAAAAAGAGAGGAAAATGACTAAAGATACTAACGAAGGTATGAAAGAAGTCATAAAAATTAAAATTATAAAGAAGAAACTCGCAGATAAGACAAAAAAGAGTACAAGGAGAAGTAAGAGGCCAAGCCTAGAAATGTGAGGGAATCTAAAGAATAAAGAGGTGAAGTAAGAAATCGAGGAGGTGCAAGAGGACTTGCAAGGCATAACTACGACTAAAGTCATATCAAAGTAGATCCCCGTGGTTAACGTGCTCCTCGTAGAAATCGCTATAGCGATGATAGTGATTGATGATTAAATCAAATACCAAATTACTAAGCCAAAAACCTATCATAAAAAGATAACGAAGATAATCCTTATTGATTAAGAAGGAGTTCGAAATATTTTATAATTTATTAATTAAGAGATATCTTATGTCATAGTAGCAATAGACCATAAAGTGGGGCGATATAATAAGAATCCATGGAGTGAGCACTATTCGGGACAAGTAGGCAAAAGGACTCATCATTTCCAAGGGGTAATATCACATTAATATAGCTTTACCGATCCCAATGTATATTATCAAACCTACTAAAACTACGATTAGGTTAATTTCTATCGAGAGTCACTCTTCCAGATCTTCCCCAAAAGCAACTTCGATCTTCACGATCAACTCCTTAACGATTAAAACCTCAAGTAAATCATCCACCATTTAGAGACCAACAGAGAGATGCACTGAGAGAAAGAGCAAAGGAGGAAATCGTGAATCTATAAAATGCTTTACTTAACAAGTACAATGACAAGGAACATCCTGATCAAATCTATGTACTTTACGGATCCTAAGTTGTATTCAAGCATATTGAATCGGGATAATATTTAAGCGGGGTCCTCAAGGCGGCAGATATTGGATAAGGAGCCTTCAAACTTTAACTAGTGAAAGAACTATCAAGCTTCCTTTACTTTCGAATTATTTCTCATCGGTCCTATGAGTAAATTGGCAATAAAATTTACTATGACGATTGCTTAAGAATACACCATACAAAGTCAGACTGCTATATGAATTTTCCAGATACTAATATTTCGATTATCTTTGATCAAGAGTATGATGTTGCTAAGTTCACCTAAGGAGACCCTGGATATGAATATGCTTTGAATAGACCTTCAATAAAAAAGCCAATTAACCGTAGAATTAACGTGATAAACTAAAATAAGAGTAAATGTCTATGGAAATTTATTTTGCACTGCCGATACTAAGAGTCAAAGAAGAAGGATAAGGTTAAATCACATGATATTGTCTATTTCCAGCACACGAAAAACAAAGGATTGATTGCATCGACACTTGCCAATAAGCAGTATTATCTCAAAGAACTTAAAATAGCCAATTAAAAGAGTGTTAGTTATGAGTGCTTTTGGTAACTCATTCCTAAGACTGGTAACGAATTCGGTCCATAAAATTGTAACACTTTTTGGGCAAGAAACATAGTCACAGGGCAAATACTCACTTACGAAGGATTTAATGTTGAAATCGAATCAAAATAATAAATCTAAGATGGAGGATTTAAAAGCGAAGGACTTGTTAATCTTATCTGCGCCATAGGATAGGAGGACTCTAAAGGATAAAGGATAAAATATCTGCTTGAAGTTGGTTAAATTATTCCAAATGATGATAATGTAGATGAAGTTGTCAAGTATTTTGATTAGAATATAAAGAAGGTTAACTTTAAGAAGGTGGAACAACTTGCAGAAGACAGTTTTGTTATTATCAGAGTCTCCTCTGAAACCATCTTAGATGTATCATATGTCCTTTCATCTCAAGAAGCCTTTGTCAAAGTTGTTGAAATAATGTCAACCGAACTCAAGAAGAAGACAAGTAACTAAGAAACGTCATGGAAGGATATGTTCTTGAACTTGAATTAAGATTTACTTGTGTCATTCATATCAGTATTAAAACTTTTGATTGGTAAAATATATGGCACTGATTACAAGGATATTGAATCATCAGGAAATAGTCCTATCCTGCAAGTCCAAAAGATTTTAGTTTAAACTGGTATTGCACAACTAATCATTGAGCTAATATTTACACTGTATGAGCCTTTCCAATAGATCCTAGCTAACAATGGAATAACCTAAGATAGAGCAATACGGCTAAAAGTAGCATAAATATTTGAACTTTCCTATATCTTAGTCTAAAAGACAGTGATTGACTTCCTTGACAACAAAATATACTTCTCAAGATGGATAAAACTCTTCCTCCAGCAATCTAATACCATCAATAAGCCCTTCCTCCAAGAATGCTTGGTCAATATTCTTCAAAATAACCCAGTATCCATCCGAGCAATGATAACAAAAGACATTATTGATGAGCTGATCAACTGCTTCTTTGATGAAGCCAATCAAATAAGTAGCCATTATAGTCAACACAATACTAGTGTAGATCTTCCAACCAAACATTTAAGACTGTTTTCTACTTTCATCAAAGGAGATAATGTTATCTTCAAAGAAAACCAAAAGCTAATCCTTGCCAACTTTTTCATGAGTGATCAAAATGAATGGACATTCAAGTTCAAAGTATAGTACCGCATTTCTGAGTTTGAGGAGAATAGTGAAGATTTTAGGGACAAGTAGCGTAATAAAGTTGTAAAAGTGATATTTGGAGGGCAAGACCCTTGTACTCTTCCTTAGTTTTACGCCCTCAACCCTGAAAAATTTAACTATATGCTCAGCTATATCAATCTGTTAGCTGATGTATGCATGGACCGCAACAACTAAGCCTATTAATACGTCTAAACAAATCTGCCTCTGTCAGTTGTCTCAACCATACTTTTTGATGAAGATATCAAGACACTTAACAGGCAAGTAAAATCAGATAATTAATCAAAAGATCAAAAAAGATCACACAATACTAATATTCATTAGCCTTTCATTAGAATCGCTCACCATGCTTATGTAAACAACTTTAACTTCTCTCCCATTAGAAGGATAAGAAAGATAATAAAATGGTATAGATACGACTAATAGAAATAAGTTAATGAGGTCGAGGATATAGCTAAGACAAAAAGAGTGTATGAGGGTGAGAAAGAAGAATAAGAAAGAACATATCTGAAATACCTTCTGATCTATATTAAAACTTTCCTTTAGGAGTATGATAAGGATTCTAATAATCTTATAGATAACCTTCAAATTCTATATACAGTTCTTAATTTCCTCAAGGAAACTATCCTCCTCGGTCTTTGGGAAAAAATAGATTAGTTTAGATAAATCATTCCTTTACTAATCAAAAATATAACAAAGATTGAAGGCAATATCTTCTTTGATAAGTATGATACTCAAACACGCTACAATGGTAAAGAATGGGTAGATTTAAATAAAGAGAAGCTAAGAATGAATCGTCCATAGATTGCTCTTCAAATTGAATGCAAGATCAAAGCTACTTAGATATTCAAGTATATGAATGAGATGGAAATCGACATTCGCTTAAGATACATGATAAACTTCTTCCAAGGAATATACTAAGCCACTGAAAATTTCGAAAATTACAGTCAAAGCATCGAGGATGAGCTTCAAATAGATGAGTCATTAGGACCATAGTAAATATAGCAGATTATAAAACGAAACGAGTTCGCAAGATAAGAGTTTTACAAAGTATTCGGCACAAATATTTTAGGAGATATAAAGAAAGTAAGCTAAGATCAGGATCTCATGTTGAAGTAATACATTTGGTACAATAAAATTAGGACCATGATTCCTCTTGTCTATGAAAAAACTTAATAACCTGACAAAGATAGAGACCTTTTCAAAAACTCAGATGACTATCCTATGAGCAATATTGTCCTCAGCTTATTCGAACTCTCAGGCTATCTCAACAAAAATTTACTTAATAACTCGCTTAAAATGTTGAGGGCTATGTTCGAACAAAGAAGTGACCTCATTCAAAGCTTCAAATAATTACTTATTTGTGGCAAAGGTAATTTAAATGAGGTCTATACTAATCTCAAGTTCATGAGAAATAAATTCGCCATGCTTAAAAATGATACAATTATTGGATATGATGGAGTATAGAACAAATCTTTTGCATATGCCATCTTCAAGCCTTACGATCATCTGGGCCGCTAAGAAGATAAACGTTCAGGAATCATTCAAGATCTATTCTTCTTAGCAAGGACGTTAAAGGATAATGTCAGTTTAAAGAATATTGAGTCTTTGATGTATGTTTAGAAAGAGGTTTTCGATAAGTCAATTGTGTATCACTTTTACACTGAGAAAGAAAAGAATAATAGTCTCTTCCAACAACTCAATATGGCCGAAGGCATCTATGATCCTTTACTAGAATACATCAAGATCATTGGTAAGAAAGAACTTCCCTAAATACATCGCTGGCTACTCTTTTCAATCTATCAATACCTTACTCTTCTTTGCTTCAACAATATGAAAGCCAAGCATCTCTTCATGTAATACATTCCTTATGTCCTCCCTCATCTGAATAAAAGAGTTGGAGCAGCAAGCTTCCTCTATGAAGTATGTATCAACAACAAAATTCTTGTCAATAATGAGCAAGTGGTTCAACAGATTATTGAAGGAGCCCTCAATAGCTGCATTGAACTTTAGCAAGAAACTCTTGTCCATGGGATTGTCTCAAATGCAATGAATCAAGATATTAATATCAATAATAACTATTAAAAAAGCAGAATTCTTTATTGTCTTCGGGGAGTTTTAATTTTTAATGATGAGGGCCACAAACGCAACCAACAAATTCTCATGAATAAATTCCAAGACAATAGATATACTACCTTGGTTCTACGTGAATTCCTTCAGTATAATGCTAAGAAAGAAGACTTCAACCTCAGTCCTGATGAAGCCTATGCAACGACTCATTTCTAGCTATTCAGCTCGTTAGTTTAATCTTAAAATTTGATTAATATAGGAAAACTGTAGAATCTACATAAGTATCGTGACTGTTTAACCAGTTTATAGCTGAGTAATAGATGGCAGATTCGTCGTGCTCTTCGATCTTACATAAATCGTCTGTATTATATCCACAAGGACAATGACATTTTTATAGTAGAATAGTTTATTCGAAGGTAGTTTAAGATAATAAATCGTACTTTATCGCAACTCATTGACTTGCATAGGAGCAAAATGTTAACCGAAGACCTTAAGGTAAAGAATGGGATTCGATTCGTGTATGCGCAATCGTAAATTATTCTTCTTATTCTTGAAATTTTGATAAGTCTCCATGAAATCTTCCTAAAGCCACTTTTCATTAAAATTCTCAAAAGATAGATCGGCAAAGAATAGATAAAATAAGACCAACAAAAGATATTGCATCCTTCACTGATTCAACTATTGAAAAACCTTGGATGTATTGAGAAATTATACAAAAATACTAAAACCGTTGTATCATTTGTGAGATAGATAAAAAAATTAATGTAGGGTGTTCTTTTAATTTATCATGTGAGGTACCTCTAGAAAATGTCGTAGCCTTAATCAAACCAGGCTCCAGCTTAATAATAGGCTAATAAATAGCATGAGACTTAAACAAAAAAAGCATATATCTATGATCAATCAAGAACATTCTTTAGAAACCTTGTTTAAATGATCAAATTCAAGAAAAACAAATAAAAACTCGAAAAACTGAAAGAAATGAGCAATAATCTGAAAAATCAAATGTAAGCATCTGAAAACGATCTAAAAGTTAGATATATCGACGCAATATTTGCAGTTCCAGGATAAAATTTAAAGCCAATAAATAGCGTAAGAATAAAAGAACAATAATAATTCCACTATAGAGCTCACTTGCAGACTGCCAACTCCAAGATCTTCAAAGTGCTCGCCAAGCCATAACTTGAAATCAACTAATAAAACATGTAGTTGAATATACGGCTCAATAAAGTCAAATAACTATTAACCGATTCTCCTGCCTTCAAAAAATTAAAACAAGACTAATTCTACAATCTTGTACATAAATTTACTGAAATGGACAATGTCTCATCCTCTATCTACGAGGCAGATTGGAAGGCTGTAACTTAAGAGCCGCGTCCTGTATTTTCCAAGAAGGAAATCATAAGAAATTGTTTCTCATTGATCATCAACTCTCCTGATCAAGTAACTGATTCATAGAAGATCTTTATCATTAGGTTAGTAAGATGCTATATTTCTGAGGCAGTAGAAGAAAAGCAAAATCATAAGTTATCAGTGGATAAGTGGAATGCCGACTATTACACTGATGATTTTAGTGGGGCCAACCCTCTCGATGAATCAAGGAGCTAGCTTGTGAAAAGGCAGCATTAGATTTAAGAATGTGGAGGATCTAAATTACTTCTTTCTATTTTCAAGGAAAATTTGTTTGGTAAGACAGAACTATTGAATTAAACCTTACTCCTAGGCATTGTATATCTCTTTAATGGAAATACCCATTGCCAAAACTCAATACTTGCTGACCTGTTGAGCGATTAAATGAATATAACTTTCATCAGCATGAAGAATCTCATTAAAAATATTGGGAATTTCTTGATTGAAGTGAGAAAGTTTAAGGAAAACTAAAAGAAAAGAGTGTTTTCTTATAAGATAGTTGATTCATATGACCACTTTGATACCAAGGAAAACATCCTCGTGAAGATGTTTGGCCACAAAACAGATAAATTTGAGATATAAACATAGCTCAACTATGAACTTGCACTATGCCGTATGTTTAGATTTTTACAGCTCTTTTGCTAGAACAACAATATTGAAATGAAGAAATTTTTGATGAAACAGAAAAACACTGATGAAAGCCCAAAAATAACTCAAATAAACTTTATTCATTAGGCTTGCCAATTACTAAGACAGTTCTTTAAGATTATGAGTAGCAAAGTAGTCAATATTCCTCCCAGTCTACTAGACTTCATTAACGAAATCACTCAAATTCCATGCCTGTAATGCCAAAAATCATTGATGAGTTCAACATTTTTTGAAGATATTTCATATATGGCAGGTTTCTTCGAATCTAAGTAAAACATAGAACAGCGCAAATTCAGCTTCTTTGTGGACACAACCCCTAAGAAATAAGAAGACTAAAACGCTCCTCCTGAGGAAGAAGACCCATTAAACACTCTTATGCAGATCTATTAAAAAGGAATTAACCTTGCTTTAAGCAATTTCTAAGGAAATGATAATGACATATTTGCATAATTCCTTAATAAGTGCCAAGCCAAATTCCTATGGATAGTAATAAGGCAAAATATAATAAAGCTTTTAAGAAATAGGGCTGGGAAATTAGGTATTTCAAGAGATTTAGTCTAAGCCTAAATAGAAAAATAATATCTTAATGCAGAAGAAAACAAAGAATAAAAGAAAATAGTATTCCTACAATATCGTTAGTTCTTAGTTGAGCACGCATTTATAAGGAAAATATTTAATGCCTTTGACTATAGATAAATCAATAAATTTATAAACTAAGAAAAAGCCAAAAGAGAAACATACTGCCAATAGATAATCAATATTATTAATGTCCTTGCCATTATGAAGAAGATCGATGATTATGCAGCTAACAGATAAATAGCTGCCTTACAAAATCCATAGATGGTTAATGTCTAGTAGAACGCCAAAGCAATAAAGGCAAGAAGTTTCAGAGATGACTTCGTAAAATGCGCTATTGATGATAACTATCCTCATATCAGGCATTTCACTGGCCTCTTTGAAGAACTCATACTCTCCATTGAAGTCTCATCTCATAACGGATAAGCAGTTGGATTCCAAAATCTTTACTTCCCAAGTCACCCTATCTTTTCCTATCTTGCCAATGACACCAAAGATACAATTATGTTCAATGTAAAACGTGGAACAAGAAGAGATAAACTAACTTCCTTATTATAGGTTTACGATGAAATGAAGGAAGAAGTATAATCGAACTATAAATTGAAGTACTATTCAATCAAAATTGGAAACAAACCCTTCCCTTTATCAATTACATCATAATTTATTGACGGAGTCAGGGCAATTGCAAGGAATATTTCATATCTTATTTGCTTTTTCATGCTTCTTCTTATTGTTGTCGACCATGACACTGTAGAAAAGGCTTCCTATTTCAACTTCTTCCATTATCATTAAAAAATATTCATGAGGGCTTTAAGGATTATACAACTGTTTTTAACATTACTATTTTTCATACTTTGGATACGGATGAGGTACCATTTAAGTATTTCCAAAGTCAATAGATAATAGGGTAATTAAGGAGAAAAAGCTAAGTAAGACTAAGAATAGTAGGAAGAATAGTAATAAGAGGAAGATGCTCCTGTACCAGCATCACCTATTCAAAAAATATTTTACTATGCTATGCTCATGCGTAAATTATTCTTCAAGGGCATCGGCAAAATATCATTCATTATAGGACAGACAACAAATGCTGTCTCGTATACTGCTTCTTTACCTGGGTTTACTCATGCAGGTCAAGGATTAAGTTTCGTTCTCTCGCCTATTTATTAATTCTTCAAAACGATTGTCGTTGGATTCAATGCATTAAACCAATATTAAAGTGGATTCCTTTCGATATTAATCTTTGTCTTTGCCTCAATTATGGGTAACTTCGTAGGAGCCGAATGGTACGTTATTCATCTGTTTGATTACTTCGTGGGGATTCCTTTACTGACCAATGTATTCAAGGCAGTCATCAATAATATTGGTTAACTAACATTACTGTCTGCCTTTGCAGGATGTTTCATTCTTGTTTTCAATATTGTATCTTTAAACACTTATACTCCTGTTATTTACTAGGACGATCTTCCTGCTGAAATCTGTTAAGATGTTTTAGGATGTGTGCTGACTGTGTATACAAGTGGAGCTATCGGTGACGATATGGATGATTTATACGTTAATCGTTTCTTTTTTGACACCATCTACTTCATCTTTATGGAGATCCTCTTCTCGAACTTGGTCTCAGGAATAATGATCGATGGGTTTGGAGGTCTGAAATAAGAAGATGCTGCGCGTTAATAAGACAAAAAGAACAAATGCTACATTTGCTCAATGGAGAAATCCGCAGTACTTATTGATCTATTTAGATATAAAAATTAGGAACTACTTTCACCAAACATACAGAGAAGCATCTGCTCTGGAACTATCTCTTCTACTTGTATGTCCTGGAAATGAAGGATCCCTCTGATTATACAGGGCTATAATATATTATTTCCAATCAAATCGAGCAGAAAAAGGTATAATGGTTCCCAGATAATCGTCCCAAAGAATAAAGTGGAGAAATCTAATCCCTACTCACAGGCATCAAGGAAAAAATAAAGATGATTGGGGAAGAAGTTCATTCAGTTATTGATAAAAACTCATTGGAAATTGACACGTGCAAAAAAGTCATTAGTGTTGGATTAGCAAAGAAGAAAAATGGATAGATATAAGCTAAATGATTTGATCAATCGAAATATTATTTATATTTAAATAGATATGAAGAAAATAGCATTCATTCACCCTGACTTGGGGATCGGAGGGGCTGAGCAACTTGTAGTTAATCTATGCTTAGCTGCTAGAAAGCACGGATATTAGCCACATATTTTCACTCCATATCATCATCAATCCTTCCCTTAGACTCATGATGGCACCATTATTGTCCACGAGCATGGGTCATTCTTTGGCCTCGTTCCCGATACTATATTTGGCAGGTTCAAAGGATTACTTGCATATATACGATCAATACTTTGTGTATTATGGCTCATCACCTATAATTCATGTACTTACTAAGCTGTAGTAGCAGACCAAGTTAGTGTGGTCCTTCCTATCCTAAGGCTATTTGGCTATAAAACTATCTTTTATTGTCATTATCCTGATAAGTTGCTAGCTGGTAAGCGAGGCTTTCTCAAAAAGATTTATCGATTCTTTATCGATCTCGTCGAAGAACTTTCCCTATTGTTTGCTCAGAAGATTTATGTGAATAGCCTATTTACTCAAGAAGTATTCAATTAGAACTTTAGGATTCTAAAAAGAATTGGTGTGAAGACTACTATCTTATATCCATCTATTGATCTTTCAAAGTTTGATTAAGCACTTAAGCCTGACGAATAAACATAGAAAATCAAAAAGGAACTTCAGTGCAAATACTTCTTTTCCCTCAACCGATATGAGCGTAAGAAAAACATAAACTTGGCTCTTGAAGCATATGCTGATCTTTTATCAGCGCATCCATAATTAAAGGAAGGAAAGAGTCAAGTAAAGCTCGTAATAGCAGGGGGCTATGATTTAAAGGTAGCCTAGAACATTGAGCACAAGAGATAACTCGAGTAATTGGCTGCAAAGCTCAATATCTCCAGCAATGTGCACTTCTATGCAGCCATTAGCAATTAAACCAGAAAATATTTGCTAAGAAATGCAGAGTGTGTTTTATATACGCCAGAAAACTAACACTTTGGAATCGTTCCTTGTGAGGCTATGTATTCAGGAGTTCCCATCATAGCTGACAATAGTGGAGGGCCTCGTGAATCAGTCGGATAGGGATGTGGCTACCTATGTAAATCTAAGGAGGAGTGGGTTGCAAATATGTGGAAAATACTATCAGGATAAAAGACCAAACTCAATAAGGGAAGACAACAAGTTTTCAATAAATTCAGTTTTTAAAAGTTCAGTGAGGACTTCGTGGAGGGCATTGAATAAGTTGGAGGTAAGGGATTGAGAAAGTAGAAAAAAAAATGATAAGAGAACCATATTAATAATAAACTCAGCTAATTATTGAAGCTATTACATGTTTTAATCACTATCTTTAGATTTGCTGATAATTAAATAAAAATGTCGATATATTCAGGTTTTGCGACTCGCTTCCAATAGTAATCTTATGATCACTGCATTGACTCCCTCCTTTACCTCCTCCAAAAGAGGATAATAAAGTTTTATCAGAACGATCAGGCAGACTAAGAAAAGTTCATTAATCTTGTATTGAAACTTCATCAGCAGATGAAAAACATGTAGAAAAACAAGTATCTTGAACCCAAAAGTTCACAGTCCATCAACTAACTTGTTAAATTCATGCAGCTATTTCTATAAAATACACCAGTTAAACAAGGCTTGGAGCCATAAAGGAAAAAATAATAGTTGCCTAAAAATGAGTCCAAGACTGTAGTCCTTCCATAGGTCAACACTATAAACAAAAAGAAGAGCATGTTTTGGGTTTAGAAAGTTCCTCAGCCACCATAATCAAATAGAGCTTCCTCATAGTATGACAAATAAACGATCAATAAAAATGCTCCCTCAGCAAATAATCAATAAGGCAATGTGGAGATGAGAAAAACCAATTATAATCAACCACGCATCCGAGGTTTAAAACACAAAAATACATCGAAATCTAATCTTAGCAGATAATAACAACAATTAGATATTGTTAATCCACCAAAGCAAAGATCAAAAAGCAACTATCTTCAAAATAAGCAAATGGGCTTGACCAAAATGACTCATTACCCACATAGCTTTAGAGCAGAGAATTAGCACAGTGAGGGTAGGAAAAATAAATCAAACCAAAAGATAAATCAGGTAGATTATCAAACGTTAAATATTCCAACAGATCAAAATGAAGTGGCCGATATCATTAAAGAGTATATATTAAAGGCAAAGAAAAGCCATCTGCGGGCAAGCAGGAATAAGGATTTTAGGGAAACATCAACAAAATTACATGATTTTTGATTATTAATGAGCATTTAATGATAAATGCTAGAACAATAATGAGAAAGGCGTTTGTGAAAGTGCTTAGGATTTCGAGCCTTAAGATCTAAGTTAGATTTCCAGTGCTTGTTTTCTCAATACTTTTTTAATAATTTTCAAATAAATATCGGAAATCATTAAATACTGTCCTCTTATTTCTGACTCATATAAGTTTTGGCGAACTCTTCTAA
>JACCDV010336641.1_pt1 | contig 12101 bp, 9 predicted proteins | sample 7446131 | NCBI WGS metagenome assembly JACCDV01 (sample SAMN15323448, study PRJNA562643) | freshwater metagenome | isolation source: river surface water | place: USA:Blue River Watershed | collected 2017-08-17
GCCCCAGTACACAAAACTGTTAAAAATGTTAATAGTCCAGCGCCACCCGAGATAGTCAATGCATATCTATTAGCCAATAGTGGCAACTCACAACGCTGTATAACACGATTTGCCTTCTTCCAGTCGAAAATGAGTATCGCTTGCCATAGGTCTTGTAACGAATGATGTACCGGAATACTAATACCTGATAATGAGCTTGGTAATGGCCATTTCTTAGTATTATTTTTTTTCTGATATGCGAGAGAAAATAATTCTTTAATTAAAGCGTAAAGATCGGTATGTTGAGTTAAATTTGGGAGATTACCCCATGGTTTTAGCACCTGTATAACTTGTTGGATAAATTGGATCACTGCCAATGGATAATTTTTTATTGAGTCAATAGGTTGATCTCCAGAATAATATTGCCAAAAATGATTTTCTATTTCATTAGAAGTATTTAAAAATTGACTGATTTCCTGTGGTAAAAAGCGCCCCAACTGCTGTTCTATAAAATCTTTACGGGTAGCAGGTAAAAAGAAAAATTTTAATACACTCTCTTGTGTTTGCCACTCAGCGATCAGAGTGCAGTTCGGAAAGCTATACCGATGAGCGCTTATTGCTAACAAATCATTCAAATGATGAAACATCCGCCTTATTGTGAATTCATCTTGTTTTCCTGAAAACATAATTACTTACCTTTTTGAAATATTGCGCATACACTTTTTAAAAATCAACCATACGGGATCAAGCTTAAGATTATCTTAAAGGGGATTAAAGTCTTAGAGGAATATGCTCTATTTACCAATACAGAAATGAGAAAAGATTTCACCCAGTAAATCATCTGAAGTAAATTCACCGGTAATTTCATTTAAGGCATGTTGAGCGAGCAATAAATCTTCGGCTAATAATTCCCCAGCGCGATATTCTTTTAATTGTACTTGACCATTTATGATATGTTGTTTGGCACGCTCTAGTGCTTGCAAATGACGACGACGAGCAATGAAATCATCTTCACTATTTTCGATATAACCCACCGTATCTTTTAACGCTTGCGTTAATAATTCAATCCCTTGATTTTTTTTCGCAGACAAATAAATTTCGGTAAAATACGCCACGCCTTCTTTAGCGCGAATTCGTTCTGCATGTAATCCTTGAGTATCAATTTTATTTTTGACGATGATTAACGGTTTATTCAACATAAAAATTTCTGGGTGCATTTTGCGAATATCTTTTTCCGCTTTATTGACATCCACGACTAAAATAATGGCATCAGCTTTATCTAATTCTTGCCAAGCCCGCTTCACCCCTTCTTGTTCAATCGCATCACTGGAGTGACGCAAACCGGCAGTATCGATAATCTTTAACGGTAAGCCGTCGAGTTGAATCGTTTCACGCAACACATCGCGAGTCGTTCCAGCAATATCGGTGACGATCGCCGTTTCGCGGCCACATAAACGATTAAGTAAACTCGATTTACCGGCATTAGGTTTGCCGGCAATCACGACGGTCATGCCTTCACGCAAAATACTGCCTTGTTTTGCCGCAATTAGTACCGTGGTTAATTGATCGTGGATTTCTTGTAATTCATTTTTTACGCGATCAACGGCTAAGAAATCGATTTCTTCTTCTGGAAAATCAATCGCTGCTTCAACATACGTGCGTAAATGGACGATCATTTGCACGAGTTGATGAATGCGTGCTGAAAATTCACCCTGTAATGAACGCAAGGCTGAACGCGCTGCACTTTCGGATTGAGCATCAATTAAATCCGCGATTGCTTCGGCTTGCGCTAAATCTATTTTATTATTTAAAAAAGCCCGCTCAGAAAATTCACCCGGCTTTGCTAATCGGGCACCATATTCTAACGTAGCTTTCAATAAACGGTCTAAAACGACTGGGCCGCCATGTCCCTGTAATTCAATAACATCTTCACCGGTAAAAGAATGAGGCGTTGGAAAAAATAAAATTAACCCATTATCGATAATTTCATCATGCTTATTATGAAATTTACAATAATGCGCATAACGCGCCTCGGGTTGAATACGAGTAATGTGCTGCGCGATATTAACCGCCTCGGGACCTGAAATCCGAATAATTCCTATGCCCCCTTTGCCGGGCGGCGTCGCTACAGCAGCGATGGTATCTTGATTGACATTACCCATCACAGCATTGTAACAAAACCTGTGTGCGCAACAAACTATTATTTAATAGGAGTTTCACACTTGATGGGAAAAGCCTATTTATTTTTTATGTTGACCTTTTTGTTTTTCTTCGAATTTATTAACGCTGCGAATACACCACCATTGGTGAACCATACCAAACGCGGTATTGGTTACCCAATACAATACTAACCCCGCAGGAAAATTTAAGAAAAAGATAGTAAACACAACGGGTAAAAACATCATGACTTTTTGTTGCATCGGATCGGGTGCCGGTGGATTTAGCCGTTGTTGTAAAAACATTAAACCACCCATCATTAATGGCAACACATAATAAGGATCAGCAACCGATAAATCGTGAATCCAACCAAAGAATGGCGCTTGACGTAATTCAACACTTTCAATAATCATATAATATAAAGCGATAAAGAAAGGCACTTGAATTAAAATCGGTAAACAACCACCTAACGGATTAATTTTTTCTTTACGATATAATTCCATCGTCGCTTTACTTAGCGCGGCTTTATCATCACCATGACGTTCTTTCAATTGTTGCATGCGCGGTTGTAAGCGGCGCATATGCGCCATCGAGCGATAAGATTTCGTCGATAAATGGAAGAAAACTAATTTAATCACGATAGTTAATAAAATAATCGCAATACCCCAATTACCCACCAATTGATAAATGTGTTTCATCACCCAAAATAAAGCGATCGATATAAACCATAACCAACCATAATCAATCGCCATATTTAAATGAGGGGCGACTTGGTTTAAATTATCCGCAATAGCCGGTCCAACATACAATTGACTATTCGTCGTCATCGTTTGTCCTGCTGCCGCTTGCAACAATGGCCCCATCATACCAACGGTGTAAATATTATTTTGTACTTGGGTATAATAATGAAAATCGGCTTTATCATCTGGCACCCAAGCACTTAAAAAATAATGCTGTAACATCGATATCCAACCACCCGTAGCATTGAGCGATAAATTATTTTCTAACATATCTTTAAAACTGATTTTTTGATAACGATTATCCGGGGTAGAAATCGCAGCACCCGTATATAAACCATATTGCGTGACTGAACCTTTTTTCGGTGGTGCAGTACGTTGTAATTGCATATAAGAATAACCTTCAAATAGCTTATTGCTGTGATTAGTAATCGTGTATTGTTGTTTAATCGCATAACTACCGCGAGTGAAAATATAAGTTTTAACGATATTCACACCATTTTTTTGCCACGTTAAATTTACCGTTACCTTATTTTGTTGCGGCATTAAAATATACGTAGACTGTGGACTGCTATAAACCCCTTGACCTTGATTAGTATCGGGACCTTGTTTACCGGTGATGCCGCTTTGAGCGATATAATAATTATCCGATGTTTGTTGTAATAATGAGAAAGGTTGTTGGCTGTGTAAAACAGCTGGGTATTGCGGTAAACTGACCGCCACAATATTACCGCCTAACGTTGAAATCGCGACACTCATCACATCCGTTTTGACTTCAATCACTCTCTCAGTAGTAGATGTTGGGGAGGATTGAGCGCTTGAAGTAGAAACGGTGCTAGCCGAATTAGGCACACTGGAGCTATTTTGGATCGCAGTAGAAGTATTATTATTCATGCCAGCTGTCGTGACTGGCGGTGCCACAGTAGTATGTTCATGTTGCCAGGCTGACCATAACATGGTTAAGACAATAATTAATGCTGCAAAGAGCGCAACTTTACGATAATCCATAATTTCACCTTATTGGAATTTCATCTACCCCGCCGGGGTGGCCAGGGTGACATTTTGTTAATCGCTTACTTATCAACCATAAAGCATAAAATAAATTATGTCGCTGTAAAGCGAGTTTAGCGTACTGAGAACAGTTAGGATAAAAACGACAATGATGCCCCATTAATGGGCTCAACAGTAATTGATACAAATTCACAACTTGAATTAAACCGTTGCTAATGATTTTTGATAACGCTCTTGTAAACACAGCCATTGCTTATCAATCAATTCTCGTAATTCACTTGGAGTTAAGTGGAGTAAGCTAGGTCGACTGACTACCACAATATCTAAGTGATGTAATTTCATTCTATTGAGCCGAAAACTTTCCCGGATAATACGCTTTATTGTATTACGATGCACGGCTTTTTTAATATCTTTGCGCTTGATCGCTAAACCTAAGCGCGCGGTAGATTCGTTATTGGAATTAGCAACCAATAACAATTCTTTGCCAGAAACCGCTAAGCGATTACCAAAAACTTGTTGAAATTGGGATGCTGTCAATAACCGTGCTTGTTTGGGAAAACTAAACTGTTTAAGCACTTAAGCGTTTACGACCTTTAGCGCGACGACGACTAAGAACCGCGCGCCCAGATTTGGTTGCCATACGTGCACGAAAACCGTGGCGACGTTTACGTACTAATTTACTTGGTTGGAATGTTCTTTTCATAACGTTTATCCGTCTTGTGTTAAATGCTCTAGAGCGGGCGCTAATTCTATGGAAATATCACTGAACTGTCAATATTTTAATCGGATATAAACTTACCCACACCTATTAATAATATTAATATATTAAATTAATTTATTATAGTTATTATTAGTGAAGCGATAAATTGTGGATAGAGTTATTTAAACCCTTATTAATCAATTAGTTATAGTTGTTAAAAAGGGCTAATAAGTCTTTTTATAAGTCACGAATAGTTTGTGGATAAGCTGGAAGAAAGTGGGGATAACTTTAGGAAAAATTTTATTAACAGAGTTATCCACAGATTTATACCGGCATTTAAAGTGTAATTTAAAATATTTTAATGGGTTATTTATGGTTGTTTTTTATACATTTTTAAATTGGGTTATTCAATTATAGTTAAAGAGAAGAAATTTTCCTCGCTGTTGTTTTCTTTTTTAAAACAGGGGAATTCAGGAATTTAACTTGTCGCTCAAAGTTAAAGGGGGTAAACTTTCTTCCCTTTTTACTATTTCTAGCCTGAGGTTAAATGATATGTCTGTTTGGCAAGATTGTGCCGAATCTTTGAAGCAAGATTTAACAACTCAGGAATTTAATACTTGGATTCGTCCTTTACAGGGAGATATAAAGGGTGATGAGTTGACCTTATTTGCCCCTAATCGTTTTGTATTAGAATGGATTACCGATCGTTATTTAGAGCGCATTAACCATTGGTTATCTAATCAAGAAAAAAATATACAGATTAAATTAATTATCGGTAGCAAAGAAATTCCTCAGCAGGAATTGTTAAGCCAAGAAGAGGTCACCCACCCTTCTTTGGCTCCTAAGTTATCGGGTCATTTCAATGACTCTACTCATGTAAGTAAAAAAATCATCGCCTCTCACCAAAGTAATTTAAATAGTGCTCTGATATTTAATAATTTTGTCGAAGGAAAATCGAATCAACTGGCGCGTGCCGCCGCGCAACAAGTCGCGGAAAATCCTGGCCAAGGCTATAACCCTTTATTTATTTATGGAGGGGTAGGTTTGGGTAAAACACATTTAATGCATGCGATTGGTAATTTGATTTGTCAAAATAAAAAAGACGCCAAAGTGTTGTATTTACATTCCGAACGTTTTGTTGCGGATATGGTTAAAGCACTGCAAAGTAATTCAATGAATGAATTTAAACGTTACTATCGTTCTATTGATGCCTTGCTGATCGATGATATCCAATTTTTTGCCGGCAAAGACCGTTCGCAAGAAGAATTTTTTCATACTTTTAATGCTTTATTAGAGGGGCAGCAGCAAGTGATTTTAACCAGTGATCGTTATCCAAAAGAAATCGATAATATGGAAGAACGATTAAAATCCCGTTTTGGTTGGGGATTAACGGTGGCTATTGAGCCGCCTGAATTAGAAACACGAGTGGCGATCTTGATGACGAAAGCGGAAACAGTCAATATTGAATTACCGCACGAGGTAGCCTTTTTTATCGCTAAGCGCATTCGTTCTAATGTGCGTGAATTAGAGGGGGCGTTGAAACGAGTGATAGCGAATGCTAAATTTACCGGTAAAGAAATTACTATAGAGTTTGCGCAAGAGGCTTTGCGTGATTTATTAGCCTTGCAAGATCGTTTAGTGACAATCGATAATATTCAAAAAACCGTTGCTGAATATTTTAAAATGAAAACATCTGATTTATCCGCTAAACGTCGTAATCGCTCGATCGCAAGACCACGGCAAATAGCGATGGCTTTAGCTAAAGAATTAACCAATCATAGTTTACCAGAAATTGGTTCAGCTTTTGGTGGACGTGATCATACGACGGTGTTACATGCTTGTCGGCAAATTGATAAATTAAAACAATCCGATAGTGAAATCAATCAAGATTATAAAAATTTAATTCGCACTTTAACGACATAAGGGGGTTGGAGTGAAAATCGTTTTATCGCGTGATAAATTATTAAAACCATTACAATTTGTTTCGGGGGTTGTTGAACGTCGTCAAACGTTACCGATTTTAAGTAATGTGTTATTGACGATTAAAGCGAACGTTTTATCGTTAATCGGTACGGATTCAGAAGTGGAATTAATCAGCCGTATTCCCCTCGATCAAGCTCATGACGATACGGCTATCACGATCCCGGCGCGAAAATTAATGGATATTTGTCGCAATTTACCCGAGCAAGCTGAATTAACTTTGCAAGATCAGGGTGATAAATTACTAATAGTGTCAGGTCGTAGTCGTTTTTCATTAGCTACTCTACCCGCCGATGAATTTCCTACCGTGAATACGGTAACTAATCCTACCGAATTTACGATTGCAGCCGATCGCTTAAAAAGTTTATTGGAACAAACGCATTTTGCGATCGCCCAACAAGATGTGCGTTATTTTTTAAATGGTAGTTTGTGGCAAGTAGAAAATAATTTTTTACATGTGGTGGCGACCGATGGTCATCGCCTAGCCTTAGCTAGTGAAGGATTAACGCAAGTAGGGGATGCTAGCGTCATTGTACCGCGCAAGGCTATCGTCGAAATGTTGCGTTTATTAATGGAGGTCAACGATCAATTGACGATCCAGTTTGATAACAATCATATTTGTATCTCCACACGGGAATTTACCCTTACCTCTAAATTGATCGATGGTCGTTATCCCGATTATCGCAAAGTGATTCCTAAAAAAGGTAATAAAATAATCAGCCTTGATCGCGACGAGTTAAAAACCGCCTTATCCCGCGTTTCTATTTTATCAAATGAAAAACATCGTGGAGTTCGTTTCGAATTACGCCCCAATTTATTGCGCTTAAGTAGCCATAATCCTGAGCAAGATCATGCCGAAGAAGAAATCGCTTTAGATTATACCGGTGATGAATTGGATATCGGGTTTAATATTAGTTATCTCTTGGATGTGTTGAATGTTTTATCTATAGGGGAAGTACAATTAATCTTGGGGGATGCCAATAGTAGTTTATTAATAGAGCAAGCCACTAAATATGATAATTGTACTTATGTGATTATGCCGATGCGTTTATGAGTTATGCATGGCATTTACCCGTTTAACTATTCAACAATTACGAAATATTTCTCAGGCGACCCTCACTTTTCATCCCCACATGAATTTTATTTATGGTGATAATGGTAGCGGTAAAACCAGTTTGTTAGAGGCTTTGTATTTATTAGCACTGGGTAAATCGTTTCGTAGCCATTTAAAGTCCCGAATTATCAATAATGATGCTGAGCAAATGATTTTATTTGGAATTTACCACGCTGAAAGTCATCAACCATTGAAGATAGGCTTAGAAAAAAACCTGCAAACGGAGACTCGTTTACATGTTAATAGTGTTAGCCATCATTCTTTTTTGGAATTAGCTAATGTAATTCCATTGCAATTATTACATCCGAATAGTTATGAATTATTATTAGAGGGTTCTAAACCGCGGCGGCAATTTATTGATTGGGGAGTGTTCCACGTGGAACATTCGTTTTATCCTTTGTGGAATAAGGTGCAACAATTATTAAAGCAGCGTAATGCCGCGTTGCGTCATCAATTACCCAGTGATGAAGTTTTATTGTGGGATATTGAATTAAATGAAATCGCTAACCGTTTGGATAATATGCGGATGGAGTATCTTTCGCAACTAGAGCCGCTGTTTCAGCAAATTATTCAGCAATTATTGCCTGATATTAGCATTAAATTAACTTATTACCGGGGGTGGAGTCGAGATAGTGAGTTAATAATGTTATTAAAGACGCGATTAAATGAAGATAGGTCGCTGGGATATACTCGTTATGGACCGCAACGAGCTGATATTCGCTTGATGTATTTAGGTAAACCTGTGCAAGAAATATTGTCGCGCGGCCAGCAAAAACTATTAGTATTGGCGTTGAAATTGGCGCAAGCCACTTTATTGCAGCAGCAATGCAATAAAAGCTGTGTGTATTTGATTGATGACTTACCTTCCGAGTTGGATAATAAGAAACAAGCGTTAATTATTCAATTACTTTCCCAATTATCTGGCCAGTTTTTTATTACTGCAATAGAAAAAGCTCAGTTAACGGGTTTTATCGATTCTTTTGCCACCTTTAATATGTTCCACGTGGAACATGGTGTGATTAGGGCGATTAATACTCATCAACAAGTAGAAAGTGTCGTCGTTTAACTACTTGATAATTAATCCCAGGTATTGCTCGCTTAGTTCTTAATTAAATGTTCCACGTGGAACATTTGTGGGTTCTGTAAGGGATAATGAAAACTATAATTGTTATTACCTACCTTTTTATTTGGCTTCCGTATTTTTTATGAGGGTGTTTTTCTATTTCAGCGCTACAAAAAATGGAATGGAAAACTAACTTTTTTGCGCTGAAATCAGTCTTTTCCAATCGCAAAATGAGTCTGAAGGCTAGGCGAAGTTAAGGCAATTTTTTACAGTCCTCATGAATCAATGTAAACAGTAATTGCCGTTGCTGATTGAGCCGATCGGCGGCTTGATTATCCGATAATTGAGAGGCTTTGTCATCCAGAAATGAGAAAGAAAGGCCGGGCTTCAAGTATTGAGCTGCCTCAGGAAGGGATTTGAGTTTTTCATAGGGGGTTTTCATATCGGCGTATTTGTATTGTTTACGTTGTTTTCCCTTTGCATCCATGATAGTGGTAGGAAATAAGCACGGACGATGGTAGTTGATGTAGGGGTTAAGAGCCGTTTGATTAAATTGATTTAAGCGCTCTGCATAGCGCTGCGGAATGTGGCTATAACCAAAGGTCTTGCGCACAATGGCTGCATTTTTTCCTTCCGCTAACGCATTGTCCGTGGATTGTCGTGCGCGCGATTTGGTTAATTCAATCAACAGTTTATTAAGTAATCTTTCAACGGCTTCATTAATGTATTCACTTCCATTATCGGCGTGAAAGTTATGAATGACAAACGGAAAGGTATCGAGTAATTGCTCAAGTACGGGAATTAAATAACGTTCTGAAATTTTCTCAACACTGACCACGATTTCAAATTGAGTGACTTCATCCACGGCATTGATATGATAAACGCCTTTAACGCCATCTAAATCACCTTGATGCACGGTATCAATGCGAATATAGCCAGGCTTTCCTTCGGGTCGCGGTTTGCGCCGTACGCCAATGTGCACCGCTTTACTGGGTTTGGTTTTTTCATAATGGCGTCGATGGCGTTTGTAACCGGATGATTTTCTCAGGTTGTAAATGTGCGCCACCGAAATACCGGCAAGGCGCTCATACGCCTTATCGGCAAACACATGATAGGCACGTTCACATAATTTCTTTATCATCATGCCGTTAGGGGTGTTGTGGCGTTTATCGAGTTCAGCCAGTAATCGAACATCGTCAGGTTGATACAATACCCTAAAGCCGTTGGTGGTTTTGTGATAACGTTGCACGCATCCGCTATCATTGTAACGCGCGATGAGTCGAGTTAACTGTTGCCGCGAGTAGCCACTGACCTTTTGCAGAAACGCTCTAATGCTTCCCTTATCTCGTCGGTTACAGTGTGCATAGCGAAATCGTTTCAAGATTTTTTCCACAAACTGGTAATGGTCATCTTTACTGACCAATAGCGAAAAGGCGATGGGCTGATTGCCGATTAAAAACGCTTCCATCTGCTCGATACTAGTTAGCTTATCTAAATTCATGATCGTATTCATCCTCCGATCATGAGCGCTGTTTCAAAATTGTCCAGCTTAGCCTTCCTTCAGACTCCTTTCATGCTGGAAATCCGAGGGCTTCTTCAGACTCATTTCATATTGGAAAACACTAAATCATGCGGTTAACGCTGAATTTTGTTATAATAAGCGGCTTAAAATCGAATCTCTACAGGATGATATATGACAAGCCTTAATGCTGCCACCCCCCAACCGACTTATGATTCTTCCAATATTAAAGTATTGAAAGGTTTGGATGCTGTTCGTAAACGGCCGGGTATGTATATCGGCGATACCGATGATGGTACGGGTTTGCATCACATGGTATTTGAAGTTGTCGATAATTCTATCGATGAAGCGTTAGCAGGCTACTGTAAAAATATCGATGTTACTATTCATGAGAATGGTTCAGTATCGGTCAAAGATGATGGTCGAGGTATTCCCGTCGATATCCATCCCGAGGAAGGTCGTTCAGCTGCCGAAGTGATTTTAACGATTTTGCATGCCGGTGGCAAATTTGACGACAATGCTTATAAAGTTTCCGGTGGGTTACATGGGGTGGGAGTATCGGTGGTGAATGCCCTGTCGGAAGAATTATATTTAACGGTTTATTCACACGGTAAAGTTCACGAACAAAAATATGTGCACGGTGAACCGCAAGCGCCCTTAGCGGCGACCGGCGAAACCGATAAAACTGGCACGATGATTCGTTTCAAACCTAGCAACCTTACCTTTACGAATATTGAATTCCATTATGATATTTTAGCGAAGCGATTACGCGAATTAGCTTTCCTTAATTCAGGTGTTTCTATTCGCTTATTAGATGAGCGCAGTGGTAAAGCCGACCGCTTTGAATATGACGGCGGTATTGCTGAATTCGTAAAATACTTAAATAAAAATAAAGCACCATTAAACGACAAAATATTTTATTTCTCACAAGAAAAACAAAACATCGCTGTTGAAATTGCCATGCAATGGAATGAAAGTTATCAAGAAAATATTTTCTGTTTTACCAATAATATTCCGCAACGTGATGGCGGTACCCATTTAGCTGGGTTTCGTGCCGCGTTAACGCGCACGTTAAATAGTTATATGGAAAAAGAAGTCAGCCAAAAAAATAAAATTAGCATGGTCGGTGATGATGCGCGCGAAGGATTAACCGCCGTATTATCGGTTAAAGTCCATGATCCGAAATTTTCTTCACAAACGAAAGATAAATTAGTTTCTTCTGAAGTAAAACCGATCGTGGAATCGTTGGTGGCGAATCAATTACAAGATTATTTATTAGAAAATCCTCAGCAAGCGAAAATTATTGTCGCCAAAATTTTAGAAGCGGCTCGCGCCCGTGAAGCAGCGCGTAAAGCGCGTGAAATGACGCGTCGTAAAGGCGCTTTAGATATTGCAGGATTACCCGGTAAATTAGCCGATTGCCAAGAAAAAGATCCGGCGCAATCAGAAATTTTCTTAGTTGAGGGGGATTCCGCGGGTGGTTCTGCTAAACAAGCACGTGACCGTCGGACGCAAGCGATTTTACCCTTGCGCGGTAAAATTTTAAATGTGGAAAAAGCCCGTTTTGATAAGATGTTATCTTCACAAGAGATTGGGACTTTAATCACGGCCTTAGGTTGCGGTATCGGCCGTGAAGAATATGATCCCAATAAATTACGTTATCATCATATTATTATTATGACCGATGCGGATGTCGATGGTGCCCATATCCGTACTTTGTTATTAACTTTCTTTTATCGGCAAATGCCTGAATTAGTCGAGCGCGGCTATATTTATATCGCGCAACCACCATTATATAAAGTCAGCAAAGGCAAACAAGAACGTTATGTCAAGGACGAGGA
>JACCDV010975181.1_pt1 | contig 12101 bp, 7 predicted proteins | sample 7446131 | NCBI WGS metagenome assembly JACCDV01 (sample SAMN15323448, study PRJNA562643) | freshwater metagenome | isolation source: river surface water | place: USA:Blue River Watershed | collected 2017-08-17
ACAATAAATACTGGATTAGCAGCTTCTATGGGAGCTATTATACTTTGTTCTGGTGCAAAAGGAAAAAGAAAATCACTGCCAAGTGCAAGAACAATGATACACCAACCTTTATCTTATGGTGGTTACTACCAACAAGCATCTGATATGGAGATTGAAGCAAAAGAGATAAACTTTCTTAAAAAACAACTTTATGAAATTATATCTGATAGAACTGGTCAAACTTATGAAAAAGTTCATGTAGATGGTGACCGTGATTATTGGATGAGTTCTTATGATGCTAAGAAGTATGGAATGATTGACGAGATCATACAAAAAAGAAAGTAAACAAATGGATGATTTAACATTTGATTCAGAAGATATTAGAGTTATTAAATTAATAGCTGATGTGCAACATAAGTTTAGTGTATTTAGTATTAGTAATACTTTATTTCCTAAAAATCAGATTAGTAACTCTGAATTAAATAGTTTTTTTACTAAAGTATCAAAAAATATTTATAGAATACTAAATGCACCAGTCGGTGTTATTACTAAAAATATTGATAATAAAATAACCACTGAATCATATACAGTTGCTACTATGAGTGGAAAAAATTTAGATGAGTTAGCAGATAGTCTAAATAAATTTATTGCACTTACCGAAGTTATAGGTTTTTATGATTTAACCTATGATCCTAATTTGGATAGATATAATTTAAGATTTGGAGTATTTAATGATGATTTAAGATTAAAAGCATATAAAAGAGATAAAAAAATAGATGATCTATTAAAATAAAAAAGCCACTCATTTGAGTGGCTTTTTTTTATGCTTGATCCCCATTTTCTGGTTTAGCTTTTGGTTTTCTTCTTCTTCTAGGTTTAGAAGCTTTTTTCTCTTCTTTAACCTCAGTTTCAGCTACTACCTCTTTAACTTCTTTTTTAGCTCTTGGCTTTCTAGTTCTAGATTTAGCTTTAATTTCTTTAGCAGTAACTTTTTCTTCAACTTTTTCAGTTTCAACTTTCTCAGTTACTACTTCTGCAGGTACTTCTAATTTAGTTTCCACAACAGGTGCTTGCTCAACAATTGGAGCCTTAGTTTCCACAACTTCAACAGTTGGTACTTCTACTTCACAAACTTCTGGTGTTGCACAAGATTGGTCATCACAACCACAATCCTCTACTTTGTTAGCACCAAAAATCCCTTTTAAGAATTTCCATAATCCCATAATAATATTTATTTTTTTAATATATATTGAAATGTTTGTTGTCCCTTTATAAAAAACCTCAAAAAAATAAACATTTTTATAAAAGTCCTTATATATCAAGGATTTTAACAAAACAAATCATGTTATTTTATATATAAAATTAAGTATGAAGTTTAGATACGATAAAGAAAATGAAGAATTAGTAGTAAGCGAAGCGAGTAGAGTTGAATATCACCAAATGAATCTTTGGTTAACTCGTCATGTAAAAGGTTGGAAATATCAACCTGCTGTTAAAATGGGAGTATGGTATGGTAAGAAATCATACTTTCGTGATGGTAAGATAAATCTTGGTTTATGGAAAGAAGCAATGATGGGTTGTAAAGAAATTGATGTTCCTTTTATTGTTGAAAATAAAGAAGATTTTCCCATTAATAGAGATGTTACTTTGGAAAAAGTACAAGACTTTTGTAAAGACTTTTTCAAAACACACTTAATGAAAAAAGACGGTGAGTTGGTTCCTTTTATGCCATATGACCACCAAATAGAAGCCGCTTATAAAATTCTTAAAAATAGATTTTGTATGGCTGAGGTTGCTACGTCAGGTGGTAAATCTTTAATTATCTCAATAGTTATGTTTTATACACTAAAGCATATAGATCCAACCGCAAAATTTCTAATAATAGTTCCTTCTATTACGCTTGTAACACAATTCTATGATAATATTATAGAATATAATTATGGTGTAAATAATATAGCTGTTATGAGAGAGAAAAAGTTAACTTCACTTTTAGAAGGTGGTATAGATCATCTACCTTGTGATGTTAGAGTTGAAGAAGTAATGTCTGATAGACCACGTAAATTTTCAGGTACTGAGAATCCTAATGTTTATATTGGAACATATCAATCATTAGAAAAATGGCCTAAGAAGTTCTTTCAACAATTTCATACAATTGCAACTGATGAAGCGCATGGTGCTAAAGCTAAAACGATTACTTCTATATTAGAAAGTACATTTAAGCATGCATATTCAAGGTTTGGAGTTTCTGGTACATTTCCAACAGAAGAGACCTGTGAGATTTTAACAATTCAATCTGTTTTAGGACCTAAAATTACAGAGGTTTCAGCAGATGAGTTAAAGAAGAAAGGTATTATTACACCAATGGATATAAAAGCAGTTTTATTAAATCATAATGATTCTGAATTTTTAGAAAGAATAAAATTGATAAAAAAATCAGGGGATGGTAAGTCAGCATTTGAATTGGAAAAAGCATATGCGCATCAATCAGAGAAAAGGCTTGAATTTATAAAAAAATTAGTTGATAAATGTAAAAATAATACTCTTTTACTTTTTCATACAATAGAGAATGGACAAAAGATTTATCAGAAATTAAAAGATGAATTACCTGATAAAGACTTTTACTATATTGATGGAGAAATAAGTGGTAGGAAAAGAGAAGAAATTAAAAAACAAATGGAGATTACCTCCGATAAAGTAAAAGTTTTAGTAGCTTCTTTTGGTACTTTATCAACTGGTGTTTCAATTAATGCTATTTTTAATGTTATTTTTACTGATTCATTTAAGTCAGAGCAAATTATTATACAAAGTATAGGACGTGGTCTTCGTCTTCACTCTGATAAAGATAAAGTAAACATCTTTGACTTAGTTGATGTTTTTAGTCCAACCGACTTATCTAATATACTTTATCGACATTTTAAGGAAAGAGAAGGATTTTATATTAAGAGAAAATACCCGTATAAGATAATAAAAATTAATTTGTAGTGACACTATATTAATATATAATTGATAAAATAATTATTATTAATCTTAATGTCTAAAATACAAGATTTTATTACTGCTTTTGATACAGCTTTAACAACAAAACTAAATGAAGCTTTAGCTAAACAACAGCAATATAAAGCTGCGAGATCTATCGCTATTACTATTAGTGCTCTTAAAACAAGTTCTTGGCCTTATAAAAGTTCACCTGATTCAGATGGTGTTTATCGTAGCGATCCTACTGTAAAAACAGTAGGAGATTTATTCAAATTTGTTTATCCTAAAGAAGATGGAGGTTTACAAAATCTACCAAGTGTTCAATCAGGAGATACGACTTCTTATGTAGATACAATAGCTACATTAAAAGATACAGATACTGGTGCTAAAGCTCAGTATGATATACTAAGTGTCACATGGCAGTCTTATAATACAATTAGTCAAATAAAATCTATTCAAAATAAAGGCTCTCAAAAGATATTTGATATTTTTATGAGTGAAGCTCTTACAAAGTGTAAAGAGAAAAAGTATAAAGTATCTGACTTTAATAACTTCGATGATTTTGATGATGAATTTTCTTCTTTATTATCATATAGAACAATAGATGATTATGTTAACTCAAATATACTATATCAAGCTTTTTTAGAAGCTGGTGATAATTATCAATCATCTTTAACAACTGCTATAGCAGCAACTCAATCTGGTACACAATCTAATGTTGAGACAGGTGGTGATTATAAAATTTTTGTGAAAGATGCTAAAAGTGATAATGATAAAAAAATAAAAGGATTTATAACATTTGGGTTAGTTGGTCCAAAATATAATGTAAATTCAGAAATAAGTGGATTACCAAATCCTTGGACTAATCCTGTTACAAATCAAGTAGTATCAGACAATACCGGTTCTATTACTTATAATAGTTCAGCCTTTTCAAATAGCACCTCTAAAGATGTAATTGCAGATACTGTTATTAATAATCTAAAATCTACTATACAAGATAAATATGGAGTTGATATTAATTTATCATACAATCAGTCTAATATCGAACCAGTCTCTACAACACAATCAAGTACATCATCATCTGTTTCTAATGTTGTAGCAACTCAATCTGTATCAGCAACACAGAGTAATTTTGACGCAACTGGTATAAAAGTAAGACTCTTGAAAAAGAGTGGTCCAGGAGAACTTATAGGAGTTACTGAACAAGTGATAAATAATGGATTTGTTGATTTTTCTGGTTTACAATTTGATACACCTGGCGATTATGTTATATCAGTAATTACAGAATCTTTAGATGTTGAAAACACTGAAGTAACTATAAAAGTTTTACCAGAAGATGATGTTATACAACAAGAACCTAAAAAAGATACAGACGATAAAAAGAATGTTGAAGGAACAAGACCTATAATAGCTCAGATAGATAAACCAACTATTGAATTAAAACCTATTGAGTTTGATGCTACAAATAATAATCAAGTTAATAGTGAAATAGGATCAGGATTAGGTTTTACTCCATTCTTTTGGTATAATGGATTTCAAATAGATCAGAGATATATAACGTCATTAGATTTATATTATGATGGTTTAGTTCCTGGTGTCAGAATTGTTTTTATTGATTCTATGGGTATTATGAAAAAAGATGGGTTTCCTTTAGATGATACAAAGTTTGAAATTTTCTTAAATTCTGGTAGTAAAAATATAAAGTCAATTCACTTAAAGTTTAAGCTAAAGGAGTTTCAAGAGAATAGGAAAAAAACATATACTATAACAGGAATTTTAGATCTAAAAGATTTTTATAAAATTCGTTATCAAAGTTATAAAGGAACATCATTCGAGACTTTGAGAAAAATTTCAAGTGAACTAGGTGTAGGTTTTAACTCTAATATTATAAATACAAATGATAGTATGACTTGGGTTAATAATGGTAAGTTATTTCCGACTTTTATATCTGATATAATTAATCACTCATATATATCAGATACTAACTATGTTTTAGGGTATATAGACTACTATTATTGTTTTAATTATGTTGATATTGAAAAAGAATGGAAAAGAGATATATCAAAAGATGTTGGAATCGCTTCAACTGGTGTTAATTACTTGAATACTAAAGATCAAGTTGAAAAAGTTGAAAGACTTGTTTTAACAAATGATAAAAGTCAAAATAGTAGCCCTTTTAATTTTACCAATTATAAAGTCTTAAATAATTCTACTAAAACATCTATAACAAAAGGACACTTCTTAGTATCTAAAGTTTATGATAGTATCAGTAAGCAGTTTTTAGTATTTGATGTTGATTCACAAACATCAGATATAAGTAAAAATATTGTTCTAAAAGGAGCACCTGCTGATAAAGTTGATGATAATTTTAGAACAAGATATTCAGGTAAGATGGATATTGAAAACGTGCATAAACAATACTACTATGCAGAAACACAAAATCGAGTAAATTTTGATAACTTATGTAAGATTCAAGTAGATTTAGACCTACCTAATGCTAATTTTAACCTTTATAAATTTATGAAGATTCAGTTAAATTTTATTAATATGAAGGTTAGTGTTAATAATGATGAGATCTCACAAAAAAGATTAACTGGAGAGTGGATTATTACTGATATATCATATTCTTGGAGAAAAGGTGGTTTAACTCAAAAAGTAACCGCAGTTAGAAAAGAGTTAAGTAAAACAGATGAGGAAATTAAAAATGATAATGTTTCTCAAGCACCTCAAAATGAGAATAAGCAAATAAATGAGAATCCTGTTGAGTCATCACCTATCAAATCAACAGCTACTCCTCCAAATAGTGTTTATAAAGCTGGACAAAGTTATATTGTTCAGAATTCTTCTGGTAAACAATTTAGATTAACCGTAAATGAGATTTTATCAGATGGTATTAATGTAAAAGCGACAATAAAAAATATTTAATATAGATGTCAAATATTCAAAACTTTAAGAATGAATGGGTTATTAAATTAAATGCTAAACTATCAGAAAATCAGCAAAAAGTAGATACATACCTATCTAATAGACAGCAAGCTATTGGTTTAACTGATGCTGTTGGTGCATCTGGTTCTTTTAGTCTACCAATATTAAAAGTATTAAATATTAAAGATGATTTTAATCTACCAGCATTAAATGCTACAAAACTAGGTGATATTTTTGATTGGAGTTATCCTATAACTGGTCCTGAAAACTTCAGTAAAGATTCAGTTAATTATAAGACTCGTACAAATGTTGTTGAGGATTATGAAGACAGCTCAGATATAAATTTGAAAAACTTAGCAATACAATATAAAAGTCTAATTAGTTCTAATAGTATAAATAATACACTTAAATCTAATATTATAGGATTTCAATATGTTGAATCACTTAAAAAATTAAGAGATGCTGGTGTTGATACTTGGTTTGATAATTGGATTAGATCAGTTTATTCTACTATTACTGGTTCTAGAATAAAAGTCTCTGGTCTAAAAGAAACTGATTATAATGAACTATTTCTAAATTTTGAGGAAAGTTTTCATAAATACTATAAGACTTATTACGATGATGGAACAAGATTAACTAGTCCATCAAATTTGCTTTATTTGGCTACTATTGAAGCTGGTGATAATTATTTTAGTGCATCACAATCTACTTCCGCTACATCATCTCAACCAGAATCAAATGATTGGTCTATTAGTGTGTTAAATCCCTCTGATAATACTAAAAAAATTCAAGGAGTTATTAATTTCATAACAAGTCAGTCTAGCATAACTGCAATTGCAACTGTTAATAATCTTCCGGTTTCCTATACAAATCCAGTTACTGGTAAAGTTAATATAAATGAAATCGGTAGTCTAACATCAAAAATTGGTCCAGAATCATCTACTAATGAATCTCTTGCAAATAGATTAATTGGTAATTTAGAAAGTTTAATTAAAAGCGAGTATGGTATAACATTAAAACTAAAATATGATAAGAGTAATGATGTCTCACAACCAGATCAATCTTTAGTTGATTTACCAGTTGCTTCTACTGCTAGTCAAGTAGTAGCAACACAATCTAATAGTGAGTTACCACTAAAAGAATTTATATTCAATGTTGAAATACAAGATACATTTACTAATTCAGATTTAGGTAGCTTAGTTATTATAAAAGCTGAGGATGAAACATTAATATATGAAAGTGGTGAATCTTTAGAAAACTTATCTCCTGAATATACCGAATCTGGTTTTGAGGGTCAAGATGAAACAATGTTTGAAGCAACAGAAGAAGAAGTTCAGTTACAATTTGATATGGCTGATGCAAGGTTAAATGCTCCATCAGACACATCTGGTAATTATGAACCTAGTGCTAGAATAGTTCCTAGTAAGTTGAAAAAGAATATGTCATTTGTAGAAGTTACAGAAGCAGTTATTTCAAATTTAGAGGGTGGTTACTTCCATCCAGATATGACAAGAGATGGTAGAGTAAGAGATAGTAGATATAGTACAAGTGGTGAGACAATGTTTGGTTTAGATAGAAAACAAGGTGATAATTCGAGTAGTGCTGCTAGAAACTTCTGGGGAGAAATTGATAAAGCAGGTGCTAGAAGTAAATGGAGATGGAATCATATGCCAAAAGATCCATTATATAGTAAGTTAGTTCAATATGCGGCAGGCGTTATAGAACCTATGTTTAATAGAAGTTTATCTAAGTTCTGTCCAGATAAGAATATACAGAATTTGATTAAATCTGATGGTCGATTAATGTTTAATGTTATTTATGCGCAGTGGAATGGTATTGGTTGGATTAAAGGTCTTTTAGGAGTTATTGTTGAAGAATATAATAATGGTAATAAGACTGCAGACTCTTTATTAAAAGCTAGTGTTGTTGAAAGAGTAAAAGGTGGTCATAGAATGTATAGAATTGGTACAGGTAAGACTTTAGGAAGCCGTTCTGCATCATTAATTGCACAAGGTGGTAGAAAAATAGCTAAAATAACTGGTGTTCAGATAGCATAAAAATTTATATATAAGACATGGCAGATTTAACACCAAATAACACAACATTAGACTCACAGTCTGTTTCACCAGAAGAGTTAAAGGCTAAATCAGGTGATTTAAGAGAAAATATTGATAGCATCATTGCTAAGGGTAGACCTTGGCCACAAGCAAGTACTAATAGAGGTTTTCTACCTCCTACCTTAGTTACTCCTTATAAAGATTATGTGAATGATCAAGAATTAGCAAATAGTAATTCTGATAAACAACCTATAAATAGTAAGTATGGCGATTATGAATATACTGATTGGTTAGGACAAAAAATAACACCTAATGGTTTAGTTATTTTAGATACCACAGATAGATTTAATGCTTCTAAAAATATACCTAAGAGTGCTAGTGAATTAAAAGATTCACCTTATAGTACCAGAGATAATTATATGATATTTGGTGACTATAGAACTGACTATTTTAGACATGGACTACAAATTATAGATAACTTAACTCCAATCGAGAATCCAGAGAGTGGTTCATCTAATTTAAGATTAGGTCAGTTTAGAGGAACTCCTTATGAGAATAATGATCCTGTTATTTTTGGATTTGAGATTGTTATAGATGATTTATCATCACCTTTACTTAATGGATCTATATCAGATTTTCTTAGAATTTATAGTTCAATAGATGAAATTAAATATAAAATTCCAGTTTATGAAGACTTTAAGCAACAGTTTATTAAATTTTTTAGAACAAGAAGTACGGTTTCAATAAATGCTGAGCAAGATACTGTAAGTAAAAGTTCTAATGGTGCTAACATAGATAGTCAAAAGAATATATTTATGCCTGGTAAGAAAGCTTATATGAGCTACTACTTGAAAAAAGTAGGTGGATTATCTAATTTAGTTGAAAGTAATACAACTGATGCTAAAAAATATTTAGTAGATTATAGAAAGGATAAAATGACTTTAGAGTTTACTGAAGATGTTTCTTTAAGCTTAGGTACATTAGCTCATCTATATAAGCTTTTATATTGGTCTAAACCAAATGGTAAAAACTTAGTACCCGAAAATCTATTAAGATTTAATTGTGATATAATTGTATCTGAATGTAGAAATTTTAATAGAGTTAGAAAAGCAATGAATGGTGGTGATTTAGAAGTAATCAAAGATAATGTTTCTAGATATGTTTACTCTTTAAGAGAATGTCAATTCTTCTTTAATAGTATGACACATGGTTCTGACATAGATTTAAGTAATATAGCTACAACAGATACATATACTATTGAATTTGACTATAAGTATTCAACAGTTAAATTTGAGAAATTTGTTCCATCAAGTAATTTTGGAAAATATGTAGGTTATGATGGTGGTGCGATATGGAAAATAAAAAACTCTGGTAGAATATCTGGTGTTACTCAATCTGCTACAACAGATACATCTATACCAAGGTCTTTCACTGTTGGTTCAAACACATTTAATGAGAATGGTGTTAAATCTCCATTTGTTTTAAGTAGATTTGGTGTAAATCTACCAAGTAATCCAGAAGGTTTTACAGATCAAGAAAGAGTTGATAATCAGCAAATAGATGAGAATAGTCAAAGTGACTTAGAGAAATTCAAAAGATATGCAAAAGACCAAACTGCAATAGGTGCTGAGTTGAGAAAGCAAGTAGAACAAAAAAATGCACAAGATTTATTAAAAAACAGTTCATTCTCACAACTTAAGTCAGATACACAAGCTAATATTAAAAACTTTGTTGAAAAGAATAAACCTATTGGTATACCTAAATCTTTAAGTGAATTGACACAAAAGAAACCTAATTTAGATGTAGGTAATTTTATTGAAAGATTGAAAGATAAAACGGTTAAAAATGCTAAAAATGAAATAGCAAGAATTGTTAATAGTAGAGTAAATTTATTATCAAGAACCGTTAATAAGCTATTAATAGACTTTGTTGGGAGAAAAGGTATATCACCTCCGCAAAATATCTATCATGGTCCACAAGATCCTATGGGTATAGCTATGACTAATTTTACTGATAGATTTTTCTATGATATTAGAAATGAGTTAGCAAATTTTGGTGGAGATGCACTTAGCGCATTTTTGAATAGTGCAACTTACAAAAAGTAATATTTTATGAAAGTAGAAGCAAATAAAACATATATTGGTGTTGTTGAAGATAATAATGATCCTAAGAAACTAGGTCGTGTTAAAGTTAGAGTTTTAGATGTTTATGATAATCTAAAAGTCGAAGATATACCCTTTGCAACACCTTGGAAAGATCTTAATGGTAATGAATTTAATGTACCAGAGAAAGGTAAAGTTTTAATGGTTGTTTTTGATCAAGGAGATGAGCATAAACCAGAATATATTGCGGCAGATCATTATAATATAAACTTAGAAAAGAAATTACAATCTTTATCAAATACCGATTATATCTCTATGAAATCATTGATATTTGATCATAAAACTCAAATCTATGTAAATGAATCGGAAGGATTAAAAATAGATCATAAGTATAATAACGTAAATATTACAGAAAATACAATTGATCTAAATCTTAAAGATAATAATCGTCATGTTAATATTGGTGATGCAACTGCTGGTCAACAAGCTATTTTAGGTAATCACTGGATGGATTGGTTTGATGAGTTTGTTGATAATCTTATGGGTAATAATGGTGGTCCTTATTTAGGTAATTTAGGAGCACCTGTTGTTGCTAATCCAGCTTTAATACAAGTTTTAATGAAATATAAAGCTTTAAGAGATCCGGTTTTCTTATCTCATCATGTTAATATAGTTGATAATAACAAAGTTTCTACTGTAAAAAATACTAAAAGAGAAGATACTGCACAAGTAGGTGATAATTGGACATCAACGAAACAAGAAAATAATCTTACTGCGAAAACAAATGAAAATTTTAAGCCAGTTGATGGACCTAAACCTGAATATAATGATAAACATGTTGAACAACCATTAGTTGCTCAACCTAACACACCTACACCTAATACAACCGGTACAGCGTCAGGTACATCACAAGCAACTATTGTACAAAATACACAACCTGTCGCAAAAGATGCTTCTGTAAATCCACCTGCTGAGCCTGCATCATCCACTTTATCAAATCCTAAAATTGATAAGATGATTAATTTTATGAAATCTAAGGGATATAAAGTGTATGATTCTCCAAATGTATTAAATATGATTTCATTCATGAATGCTAAGAAAGATAAAGGAGAAGTTTCTAATAAGTTTGATGATATACTAAATGTATTCTATAAAAATAGCAATAATAACTGGGAGCTATTAGAGTATCAAATAACTACTATGCCAGGTTGGGTTCCTAAAACAGAGTTGTTACCTGAGAATATAGGATTTTTACAATTCGGTCAATATATAGATCAGTTAAAGTTCTCAGACTATAATGGATACAAAGCATTAAACATATCAGAGTGTATAGTTCATATTAATGATTCAGTTCAATTATATAACTTTAAGTCGCAAACTACAACTACTAAAAATATTTGTTTATTACATAAATCTGATGATAAAGGTAGTGCTGAAAATGTTTTTAATTATTCTGGTGGTGCTCATGTATTTAAGAGTGCTATTCAATATGATCAATTTATAAAACTTTGTGAAGATCAATTTACATCTTCTAAAAAAGATACATATACTTATACTTTTTGTAAAAATTCAGATTTTGAAGAATTTATTCCAGAAGTAGAAACTACAACACAACCAAAAGTTGAAAGCGTCACAAGTACAGTGGATATTGCTAATTGGGATCCTGGTAAGTTAATAAGTAAAGATCTGTATATAGATAACAATATAAAGGTAGAGTATATTATAACTATGGATATAAAACCTGGTTATTACTCAGCAACACTTACATCTACTAAAGATAGAGATGTAAAAAGTGAAACCTATACTAGTTCTAATTTAGAAAATCTAAAAAAACTTCTTAAAGAAGAAGCTGAGAAAGATTTTAATCAATTAAAAGTAGAAAGAGGATAAAATTAATTTTATTATTTTAATATATAAAAATAAAAATCATCATGACAAATCCACAGTATCAAGTAACAATTACTTATCAACCATTAAGACCATCTGGTAAAACTGGCGTTTATGCTACCGCAGCAGGTATAAACGGTAATGTATATAGTACATTAGTTAGTGAAACTATTAC
>JACCDV010679342.1_pt1 | contig 12099 bp, 14 predicted proteins | sample 7446131 | NCBI WGS metagenome assembly JACCDV01 (sample SAMN15323448, study PRJNA562643) | freshwater metagenome | isolation source: river surface water | place: USA:Blue River Watershed | collected 2017-08-17
AGCTGCCGCCATTGCTGTAGCTTTTGCGTGAAATTCAGCGCTGCATGCGCTGGGCTGGTACTTGGCAGCGCCAGGATGCGCAGATGTGCTGGCAGCGGGGTGCTCTTTTGATAACGTTGCAGCAGTTGACTGGCTTTGGCGCCGTTGAGGGCGAGGGTGTGCAGCTGTGGTAGCTGCGCAATCAGCGCAGATAAATCATTGATTTGCATTGAGTCAGTCACAATCGCGCTGTCCAAACTTCCCGGACGCTCGGCACTGTCCAACAAATCCCACAGCGCCACGCCAGCATGTTGCAACTGCGCCAAGCGCTCAGCATAAGGTGCAGACCGCTCGACCTGAAACAATGCCTGCATCATGGGCCAAAATTGATTGCGTGGATGGGCATAATATTGCGTTGCCGCGATAGAAGCCACGCCTGGCAAACTACCGAGGATCAACAGTCGGGCATCAGGACGCCACACCGGCGCAAAGCCTTGTGCCCGAGCTGAGGTCATGCCAATTCGGTCAGCGCGTGTTGCGCCAGCTCAGGCTGGTATTGCAAGGCTTTATGCCAAGCCACGTCGGCTTGCGCAACATCTTGCTCTTGCACCGCACAATAGGCCAACATGGCGTAAATGTAGCCGTGGTTTGGATGATCACGTAACCAATGCTGCAGTTGTTTGCGCAGCGCCAACACATGGCGTCCCAGTGGAATACGACGCAAAGCTGGCCACGCGTGTTTTAAATCATTGAGTGCCAGTACATCCAACAACTGGCTTTCGGCCTGCTCTGGCTGCCCTAACTGCGCGGTGCCCCAAGCACGACCAATACTGACTGCCGCCGATTTGCGTTCTTTGGCCGACAACGCCGTCCAATATGCGGCATTTTCATCAAACAAGCCTTGTGCCATCAAGCCCTGCACCGCAAACGGATACAGTTTAAAACGAACATCCTGCCACTGGGCTTTATTGAACCATTGCTGTTTAATCGCGACTGGCACTTGCTCTAGCAACCGCTGCCATTGCCCGGTTTGCTGCAAGGCATCGATGTATAAGCGGCCCAATTTACCGTCTTTACCCACTACTTTGGCGGCTTGTGGCATTTTCGGTTCTAAATAGGCCAACGCAGCTTGTGGGTTTTGTTGCCGTAACAATAAATCGGCCACGACGAACCAACTGTCTGGTTCATCAGCATCCAGTTGCGCCGCTCGCTGATTGGCTTTCATCAAATCACCACTCAGCAATGCACTATACGCGGCCATGGTTTGCTTTATGTCCCACCATTCGCTATCGGCATAAGCAATTTCAAATTGCTGCGAGGCCGTGGCGAAATCTTGGCGGGCAAACGCCATCATGCCTTTTTTTAACGCTAAGCGCGCGCGGCGCTCTTTGCGCGAACGTAAGAAACTAAAGGAGATTTTTGGTAGGTGAAACAACCGTTTCACCAGCCACCATACCGACCACCACGCTAGCGCGAATAACGACACTAAAAACAGCATTTTGATTAACGTGGCTTCGATGGTAATACCACCGACCACGATCATCACATAGCCAGGGTGGTTGACCAAGACTGGGCCCAGCCACATGGCTAGGCCTAACACGGCAATGGCAATAATCAACCGGATCATAAGCCTTGCTCCGGTTCTAAGCCTTGGCGGTACGCGCGGAAACTACTTGGACTTTTCAGTGGCGCCAACAGCGGCAAGCTCACTTGCACCGCCGACAACACCACCAGATCGTCAGCCATTTGCTGCACCGTTGGCTCAGTTGCCGCAAAATAACGCTGCAACGAGTCCGCACTTTGTTGGATCGCCGCGGCGTATACGGCTTGGTTATGTTGCATCGCCGCCAGCTCTGCCAATAACAATTGCTGGGTTAAGGTGTTACGCACACTGATCTGCTGTTCTGCTGTTAAGCTGACGCCATCTTCTGGCAAGCTGGCGCGAACATGCACTAAATTGCGCCAGAAATTATCCCAATACAGGCTTAAATTGCTGCGCCAGTCGGCAGGGTCTTCACTGACTTCGTCTTCTTCAGTTTGAATGGCGGTTTCAGATTGACGCAGTGGCAGCGTTAAACTGAGCGCGCGCAAGTTCGATAAGGTCAGGTGCAGCTGGTTCAAATCAGGCGCATTTAACGCACCGAGCATGGCTTTGTCTTGGTTAATCGCTTCGCGCACACCAATCAAGCTGGCATCGTCCATATCTTTTAAACGCTGCTCAGCCATCTCTAAAATTTGTTGCACTGTTGCCACGTCTTGCTCGAGGAATAGCTTTTGTTCGGCTAACTTCAAGAAATAATCGATCTCTAACAGTTTCCAGCCTTTGCTATTGCCCGATTGTTGGTCCACTTGTTGTTTCAGCGTAGCCAACTCGGTTTGTTGTTGCGTTTGTTGCTGCAACAACTTGTCATCCACCCCTTGTGAAATCGTGCCCAACTGCTTTTGCATATCTTGTTGCAGTTCATCCAACTTGCCTTGGAAGAAACTGACTTGGCTTTGCTGTTGATTGGTCAAGGTTTGTTGTTGTTCCTCAACGGCCGAGACTTGTGGCCACAAGCGGTACACCACCCAGCCACTGACACCGGCGCACGCGAGCGCCACCACCAATGCGACACTGCCAATCACCACGCCCGCTTTGCTAGGCCGAGGTTGGGCTAAGGTCACAGGTTCAGACTGCTGCAGCGACTCACTCATGGAATTTCCTTCTTAACAAACTAATCGCGTCTAACAACGCCGCGTCATTGGCACTTTCTGCAATATGTATTTGGCCGGCTGGAATACCAAAGGCATCCGCCGTTTCTAGCATGCGTGAACTGATTAAAATCCACTGCCGAGAGATCAACCAAGGATGCGCTTCGGGGGGCAAGCTCTGGAACAACAAGGACAAGATCTCGTTACTGGTGACTACGATACATTGTATTTGTTGCTGACGCCACTGGTCGGACAAGCGTGAACCATCCAACGGCAACGGCACACGGCGATAACTTTGCACGTAATGCACCTTGGCACCACGGGCAACTAGGCCACTTTTGATCAGTTCGCGGCCTGCATTGCCGCGAATAATAGTGATGGTTTTGCCGGCGACATCTTGCAGTTCAGCCATCGCCAATAACCCTTCACTGCGCTGATCTTGTGGCGCAAACACCGCGCGACCGGCCCCGCGTTGCAGTGCCGAGGCGGTGCTGCGCCCAACAGCGAACAACGGCTGGGTTAGTGACGACAAGTCATATTGTGTTTCCAGGCAGGTAACGGCGGCGATACTGACAAACACCACGATATCTGCGTCGCGCAGCGCCTCTTTATCACGGGGGCGAATGGCGACTTGTTGCGTGGTGATCAGCGGTTGATAAAAATGCGTAATGCCCGCCTGCTCTAGCCCAGCCAATAAACTATCGGCACGACCCGCAGGACGAGTGATTAAGACTGAAAAACCATCACAATAAGGCTGCATGCGTGTTACTTATCACCATACACAGTTGAAAGAATAGTCGCTGCACCTTGGTCTAACAGCAATTGCGCTAATTGCTCACCCAACAATTCGGCCTGTGTTGCAGGGCCTTTGACGTCGGCGCGTAAAATTTCGCTGCCATCAAGCTGACCGACTAAGCCACGTAGCCACAGCGCATCACCTTGATGCACGGCAAAAGCGCCAATTGGCACTTGGCAGCCGCCTTGTAACTTGCGGTTCATCGCCCGCTCTGCCAGCACGGCATAGCGTGTTGAGCTGTGCTCAAGCGGCGCTAACAACGCGTGCATGGCCGGATCATCGCTACGGCATTCGATGCCCACAGCACCTTGTCCGTTGGCCGGCAAGCTTTGTTCAACCTCAATAAAGCTGGCAATACGAGCAGCAAAGCCTAATCGGATCAAACCAGCGGCCGCCAGAATGATGGCGTCGAATTCGCCAGCATCTAACTTCCCAAGCCGTGTATTGACGTTGCCGCGTAAATCACGGATCACTAAATCTGGGCGCAGCGCTTTTAATTGGCATTGCCGACGCAAACTCGAAGTCCCCACCACGGCACCCAATGGCAAGTCCGCCAGGCTTTGATAGGTATTGGAGACAAAGGCATCACGCGGATCTTCGCGTTCACAAATCACGCTGAGCATTAAGCCGTCAGGAAATTCTACCGGCACATCTTTCATGCTATGCACGGCAATATCGGCACGCCCTTCCAGCATGGCCGTTTCTAATTCTTTGACAAACAAGCCTTTGCCACCAATTTTGGCCAGTGGTGTGTCTAGAATTTTGTCGCCTTGCGTCGACATCGGCACCAACTCCACCTGCAACCCTGGGTGAAAGTGTTCCAACTTGGCTTTGACATATTCCGCTTGCCACAGCGCCAATGCGCTTTTCCGGGTTGCGATCCGCACCAATTGCGTCATCTTTGTTGCCTTATAGTCGCAGCAGGCCTCACGCCTGCCTTATCACATCGAAGATTTGCCCACGCGGCAAATCGGAAAACGCTCAGTATACCCGCTATTGATATTGAAAATCGTAGCGATACAGCAGGTTTTGCGCTTGATCAACAATCTCGACATACCAATCACCACGTTGATCATCAAGCAGCCAGTTTTCGCTGTAGGTCCGCCATGGTGAATCTTCAATCGTCAGCACAGCTTCCGTATGCAGCTGCCCCTGATAAAACCAGCGATGCTTGACCACTTGGCCTGCATACCCTTTAAGTTCAGTAAATAAATACAAACGCTTAATTTGGGGATACACCACCTGATGCCCCACTGCAGCACCGGGTTGTAGATTTTCCATGGTCGCGGTCAGCACAATACGACTAAAGCCTGGCGGCAGCGGCTTCGCTAGCATTGTGTCCGTCGACACCGCTTGGATAGCATCCGCTTGACGTAGTTGACTCTGACTCGATTTGGTTTGCAGTGGTTCAGCCGGAATAGGTTCGGCCTGAAGTGGTTCGGCCTGAACTGGCTCGGCATGGCGCGATGCCGCAACGCCATTGGCGCTGGTTGTAGCGGTGTTTGCCGCTGGGACGCCGGTTGCAACAGGCGTTGACGACGCCGCAGGTGAAGCGCTGACAGGTTCCGAGCGAGAGCTCTCCTGCGGGATCACCACCGCCGTCGGGGCGGTTGTAACCTCGGCAGGTTCAGTGTGCTCTATCGCCTCGTCGCTGTCGGCCTCTCCTTCTTGCGCCAGCAATCGCTGCGCGGCAACGCTGTGCTCCGGATCTACGGGCGACAACTGCCGCCATCCCCAAAGGGCCAGCCAGGCCAATCCAAGTAGCACCAGCAAGGCCATCAGAATACGACGGGGCGAAAACGGCGCTGGCCCAGCGACAGATTCAGCTGAATCCGCCAGCGAGGCGGCTTGCAAACGAACTTTGACGGTTAAACGAGCGTCTGACACACCGGAATTCCTGCTCGAGCACCGCAGGGCGGTGCTTAACTGTGGTAAAGCCGCAGCTGTAAAAAGCGACTTAAATCAGCCACTTCCTGCGCACAGACACTGTGGTCCATACGATAATCCAGCCACTGCACGTTAAAACCGGCGTATTTTAATGTGTTGAATGCCTGCTGACCAGCTGAGAAAGGCACCACAGGATCATTGGTGCCATGCGCCACCAGCACGGGCGTGCTTTTATTGAGTGTCGTCATCTCGTCTTTGAGCTTGTCAGGCACACACATATAGGTCGACAGCGCCATCACACCGGCAATTTTGTAAGGCAGCCGCGGCAGCATGTGCAGGGCAATAACACCACCTTGCGAAAACCCAGCCAGTACAATCCGCTCGGACGGAATACCGGAGGCAATCAGCTCATCGAGCAAGGCTTTGACCGCCTCTGCCGATTCGCGTACGCCTTGTTCGTCAGCGCGACTTTGTAAATCCATGGTTTTGATGTCGTACCAAGCTCGCATCACATAGCCATTATTAATGGTGACCGGACGCTCTGGCGCATGCGGAAATAAAAACCGAATGCCATGATCCGCAGGTAGCTTTAACTCCGGCACAATCGGCGAAAAACCGTGGCCTGAATCCCCTAAGCCATGCAACCAAACCACCGCAGCCGTCACTGCGCCCTTGGGTTTTACATCCACAAACGATAATTTTGCCATTTTCTCTAACTTAGTGTTTCCGCAGCATGTAGGTGCTGCATTTGCGACCATGCTTGGGTGTCGTGGTAAGCCAACGCTGACCACAACACCAACTAGGTCACAGGGTGACTCATCAAGGGGTTATACGGTGGCGCTTAAGGCCACTGGGCGGCCAGATTGCTTGCTCGCCGCATCGGACAACAGCTGCCAAAACTCGGTGCCGCTACGGTTATCAATCCATTGGCCATCGCGGAATTCAAAGTGATGGCCGTTAAATTTGGTCGCCACCCACAGTTGCTGCAACGGCGGTTGCTTATTAATCACGATTTTGCTGCGGTCAGGGAACACCACGTTCAACAAACCACCATGGTTTTCTGTGTCGATATCTAAATCGAGCTGCTCAAAGGCGTCTTCGACGGCGATTAACACCGCGTCGGTCAGCGCTTCATATTCTACGTCATTCATCGGCTTCACCTGTTTGCTTTTGCTGCTAAGGATGCGATTATAGAGTGCCAAATTATGAAAGAAATAAAAACCATGAAAGCTGTGCGTCTATCTGTGTATGCAGCCTTGGCTGCAATGTTGCTGTTGACCGGTTGCGGGCAAAAAGCCCCGCTCACTCTACCAAAAGAGCCGGCACCAACATCCAGCGCAGACGCACCCGTTGACCCTGCCAAGCCCACACGCAGTCATTCCGAGCAACCAGATCATCAAGGGTAATTTAGGTGGATTATTTTCAGTATCAGGGTCAGCAACTGCTGGCTGAACAAGTTCCAATGGCGAAAATCGCCGAATTGTATGGCACCCCAACGTACGTCTATTCGCGTGCTACCTTAGAGCGCCACTATCACGCCTTTGCCAACGCAGCCGGCGATCACCCGCATCTGGTTTGTTATGCCGTGAAAGCCAACAGCAACATTGCCTTGTTGAACTTACTGGCGCGCCTTGGTAGTGGCTTTGATATTGTGTCTGAGGGCGAACTGCGCCGCGTGCTGCAAGCCGGTGGCGATCCTGCCAAAGTGGTGTTTTCTGGTGTTGGCAAAACGGAAAGTGAAATCGCCTTTGCGCTGAATACCGGCATTAAATGTTTTAACGTCGAATCCGAACCTGAACTGGACCGTATCCAAGCTGTCGCGCAATCGCTTGGTAAAATTGCGCCGATCTCCATTCGGGTCAATCCAGACATCGATGCCAAAACGCACCCCTATATTTCAACCGGCCTGAAAGCCAATAAATTCGGCATCGACATTTTGCGCGCGCCAGCCATGTATCAATATGCCGCGTCATTGAGCCACTTAAAAGTCGTCGGTGTCGATTGCCATATCGGCTCGCAACTGACGGAAACGCAACCGTTTTTAGACGCACTGGATAAGTTATTAGCGCTGATTGATACGCTAGCAAGCCAAGGTATCACGCTCGCGCATTTGGACATTGGCGGCGGTTTAGGTGTGACGTACCTAGACGAAACGCCACCGCACCCGAGTGAATACGCTGCTGAAGTGGTCAAACGTTTAGGCAACTACCCGCATTTAACGCTGGTGTTTGAACCGGGCCGCGCCATCATGGCCAACGCCGGTGTGCTCGTCACCAAAGTCGAATTCTTAAAACCAGGCCAAGAGAAAAACTTCGCCATCGTCGATGCGGCGATGAACGATTTAATCCGCCCTGCGCTTTATAGTGCTTGGATGAATATTATCCCTGCCCAGTTGAAACCCGAAGTGACCGCCCAGACCTATGATGTGGTAGGCCCGGTGTGCGAAACCGGCGATTTCTTGGGCAAAGACCGTGACCTAGCCATCGAACCCGGTGACTTGTTAGTGGTGCGCTCCGCCGGGGCTTACGGCTTTACCATGAGCTCCAACTACAACAGCCGACCACGCGCCGCCGAAGTGTTGGTCGATGGCGATACCACTTACTTGGTACGTCAGCGCGAGCAATGGGACGATTTATGGCGTGGCGAGCAACTGCTGCCAGCCAATTAATTTAACGGGGACAGCATGCTGTTACAGTTTTCGAAAATGCATGGGCTGGGCAACGACTTTATGATGGTCGATGCCGTCAGCCAAAATGTGTTCCTGACTAAAGAACAAATCAAAGCGCTGGCCGACCGTAATTTTGGCGTCGGCTTTGACCAACTGCTGATGGTGGAACCGCCGTACGACCCAGACTTAGATTTCCACTACCGCATTTTTAACGCCGATGGCTCGGAAGTGGAACAATGCGGCAATGGCGCACGTTGTTTTGCCAAATTTGTGCGGCTAAAAGGCTTAACTAACAAAAACAAAATCAACGTCAGTACTAAGTCCGGCAAGATCGTGTTGTATGTCGAAAACGACGGCCAAGTCACCGTCAACATGGGCATTCCGCAACTAGAACCGGTCAAAGTGCCGTTTAAAGCGCAAAAACAAGAAGTGAATTACATTCTGCACGCCGACGAAGCCACCACGCTGTGTTCAGTGGTGTCGATGGGCAATCCACATGCGGTGATCACGGTCGATGACGTCACGACGGCGCCAGTGCACCAATGGGGCCCGGTGTTTGAGCATCACGAACGTTTCCCAGAGCGTGCCAATATCGGCTTTATGCAGGTGATCAATCCTAGCCATATCAAATTGCGCGTCTGGGAACGCGGCGCCGGCGAAACGCTGGCCTGTGGCACCGGTGCCTGTGCGGCAGCCGTCGCCGGACAGTTGCAAAAACAGCTACAAACGCAAGTGCGGGTTGACTTACCCGGCGGAACACTGCAAATTCGTTGGAATGGCCCAGGCCATCCCGTCAAAATGACGGGCCCAGCTGAACATGTATTTGACGGACAATTGGTGTTATGACGGACGTCACTGACTTGAAATCAACAGAGCGCGCCTATCTGGAAGACCAGCAGGTGTATCGCTATTTACGCGATCACCCGGCGTTTTTCCAGCATCACCCCGAGTTGCTTGCTCGCATGCGCTTGCCACACTCGCAACGTGGTGCGGTCAGTTTGGTGGAACGTCAGATGGAGATCTTGCGCGAACGCATTCGTGGCCAAGAAGAAGACATCACCCGCTTAATGAGTATTGCTCGACAAAACGAACATATCTTTTTCGCGTTAAATCAATTACATCTGGATTTGTTATCGGCTCAACAGAAAACCGATCTGCGCATCGCGTTAAGTGCCTTTGCCAACAAGATGTCACAAGTTCATGCCTGTAACTTAATTGAATTTAGCAACGACGATATGGGCGCCAATTTTGGCGACTTGCAGCTGATGCTCGAACACCGCTTGCAAGGGCGGCATTATTACCTCGGACGCTTGACCAAAGACGAAATGGCCACGCTGTTCCCTGCCAATATTCATTCGGTCGCCTTATTGTTGATCAGCGGAACCGACGCGCCGCAAGGTTTATTAGCCTTTGGCTCGGAATTGGATGACCATTTCCAACCCCGCATCGATCCCTTGTTCCTCGACCATATCGCCAAGTTATTGGCCTTGGTGTTACCGCGGTATGCCCAGCGCTAATTCGCGCACGTCTTCTGCCACCACGCCTACGACGACAACGCCAGACGCTGTGCTGGCTGGCCCCTTGCGAGAACCACTTGAGCAATTTATAGCCTACCTGCAATTTGAGGCGGGCTATTCCAAACACACCTTATCTAGCTATCGACTGCAGCTTGAAGCGGTCGCGCTGGCGTTACCTGCAACCGTCACCGCGTGGTCTCAATTGACGGAGCGGCAATTACAAGCCCAACTGGCGCAAGTCCGCGACACGTTAAAACCCCGGTCACTATCGCTGCGTATTGCCGCATTACGTGGCCTTTATCGCTACTTGCAGCAGATGAAGTTATCTGAACACAATCCTGCGGAGTATCTCAAAGCGCCTAAAGCCACTAAGTTGTTACCCAAAAACCTCGATGTCGACCAAATGGATCGGCTACTCGACTTCGAGTGCGACGACGATACCTTACGCGCCCGCGATGCGGCGATGTTGGAGTTATTTTATTCGTCAGGCTTGCGTTTAGATGAGCTGGTCAATGCCAATATCCACGATATCAACTGGCACGATGCGCTGATCCGCGTGCGCGGTAAAGGCAACAAACAGCGGATCTTGCCAATAGGTCGCATGGCGCGCCAAGCACTTAGTCATTGGTTAACCATGCGCCCAGCCTTGGTCGCTGACGACCCCGATGCGTTGTTTTTAAGTATGCAAAAGCGGCGCATTTCCCACCGCCAAGTGCGGCAACGCGTTGGTTTGTGGGCGCAAAAACAAGGCTTGGATCAGCATGTCCATCCGCACATGCTGCGCCATTCATTTGCCAGCCACGTGCTGGAATCCAGCGGCGACTTGCGCGCCGTGCAAGAACTGCTCGGGCATGCCAATTTAAGCACCACCCAGGTGTATACCCATCTCGACTTTCAACACCTTGCCAAAGTCTATGACGCGGCGCACCCAAGGGCGAAGAAAAAGTCATAAGTCACTTCCCTGGTGATGGTCTGAACCAGAGCGACGGTCGTAGCCATAGCATGGTATCCTTCACCCATCTTGGGTTATCAAACCGACTGTCGTTATGCGCATTTATAAACAGTTAAACTCCATCCACGCTTTGTCATTTGACCTTGATGACACCTTGTACGCCAACGCGCCGGTGATTGCCGCCGCTGAAGCCGCGATGCTGACCTGTTTACAGCGGCATAAACCGCAGTTATCGCATAACGATTCCGGTTATTGGCAGCTGCAACGCAAACTGGTCGCGACCCAAAACCCCGAGCTGTGCCATGACGTCAGTACTTGGCGCTTAATCGCTGTTGAGCAAGGGCTTAAGGCGCAAGGTATTGGCCATTGTGAAGCCGCCGAGTTAGCCGAACTTGCCGTCGATGCCTTTTTGCAAGTGCGCACTCGGGTGACTATTCAGCAGGATATCCAGCACCTTTTGCAGCAGTTAGCCCGCAAATTTCCGCTCGTCGCCATCACCAATGGCAATGCCGATATTCAGCAGATGGGGCTTGGTTCTATTTTTACGCTCAGTTTACGCGCCGGCCCCGATGGCCGAATGAAACCGCATCCCGATATGTTTTACCGTGCAGCAGAGCGTTTGGCGGTGCCCTGTCAGCACATCTTGCATATTGGTGACCATGTGCGCTCGGACGTGCTCGGCGCCTTAAACGCCGGTTGTATGGCCGCCTGGCTCAATCCAGCCGCTGGGGAAGGCGTCGGTGTGCAACGTCAGCCCCCGGTGCTGCCTCATCTGGAATTACGCCAGCTATCAAGCTTGCTCTCTTTATGAACAACACAACAACATCATTCCCATTGCAGCTAAGAAGAACTGTCTCATGTCTAAAAAAGTTTATTGTCTCGCCCAATTTCAGCCAAAACCCGGCGCGGAAGCCGCGTTGTTTAAAGCGCTGCAAGCATTAGAACCAAACACCTTGCGCGAAGATGGTTGTTTGCAATATCGCGTCACACGCCAAATCAGCTCCGATTTTGCCCAAGGCCAAAGCTTTCCCATCGTGTTTAACGAAATTTGGGCCGATATGGCCAGTTTTGAAGCGCATTGCCAACGCGCCGAGATCCAACAGTTTTTCCAAACCTATTGCTTAGCCGATGACGGCCTTGCCGCAACGTGGAACGTCTGTGTGTATAGCGACGAGCCGCTGGATTACGATGCGCCAAAACGAGGCTAAACCACGCCTGTGATCTGACGCCTGCGCCCATCTTTGATATACTCCCCTGTAAATTTATCCATAGGTTGAGCAGATGGACGTTTCTTTATTACTCGATGGTCTAAATGACCATCAACGCGAGGCCGTTGCCGCACCGGCGCAACATGTGCTGGTGCTGGCTGGCGCGGGTTCTGGTAAAACGCGCGTGCTGGTGCACCGCATGGCGTGGCTGATGCAAGTCGAGCGCGTCGCGCCGTATTCATTGCTCGCGGTGACCTTTACTAACAAAGCGGCGCAAGAAATGCGTTCGCGCATCGAACAAACGGTCGGCGTGAGCCTGAACAACTTGTGGATGGGCACCTTTCACGGCTTGTCACACCGGTTGTTGCGCGCGCATTACCAAGATGTCAATTTGCTGCAAG
>JACCDV010519784.1_pt1 | contig 12091 bp, 13 predicted proteins | sample 7446131 | NCBI WGS metagenome assembly JACCDV01 (sample SAMN15323448, study PRJNA562643) | freshwater metagenome | isolation source: river surface water | place: USA:Blue River Watershed | collected 2017-08-17
CATTGTAGTCGGACGCCTAAATTTGCTGGGAAGCAAAAATGCGGGCGATGCCCCGCCAGTAGTAACCATGTCAAGCGACACGCCTGACGAAGACTTACCTTTTTAATTGGAGAGTATTATGAAAAAAGCATTATTCGCAACATTGTTAGTTTTATCATTCGGCGCATCTGCGGCGTGTCCTACATGGTCACCATACGGCTGTACGCCAATGCCTAACGGTAAGATGCTGTGCGGTTGCGGTAGATAAGTAATACAATAAACACGGGGCAAACGGCAACATAGTCGGCTCGGCGACTTTAAAAAACCTGTATATACGGCTTACTGTTTGCCCCACTTCCTATAAATAATTATGCAATCAAAAGAAACTAGACAAGCAAGGCTTGACGGTATCCTGTCAATTATCCGTTACGAACCCATGAATCGCCGTCAATTAGCTACCCATACTGGGTATTCTCTTGGCACAATTGACGATTACATTGCAGAGCTTAGGCGTAAAAAATTGATCTACGTAAGTCATTGGGTCAGAACGTCAGGGCAACAGTCGCCATACTGGAAAGCTGGCAATCAAAACAGCGCAGAGCGCCCAGCACCACAAACCCAAAACGAAGCTAACCGTAAGCACAAGGCAAAAAAATTGGGGCTTACTACGCCCCAGTCTGAGTTTCAACCACGCAGAGATATATCTGCTAGCTGGTTTTAGCGTATTCTTCCGCAGTCAAAATCCCTGAAACATACTTGTTTTGGGGTTTAAATATGGTTAGAAACTGATTGCGCATCTGAGGCGCAAAGCTGACATGCACCCAGCGACCGAACTCATGGATACATTGATCTACTTGAATGTTTGATTCTTTGAGCGCTTTAGCAATATCGTAAGGTGTGCCATACCCAGCGCAAGTAAAGTCAATTGCCCAGCCGTCCATGTGCGAACTTTGACGTGAACCGCCTACGGCAACGTTAACGTCAGGTAGTCTTAACCATGAATTAATGCGGATTGGCTTGCCAAGTAGCTTGCGGATTTGTTCCATACCCTGTGCCGCAATCTTCATGTTTTCAAGTTGCTGTTCGTTAGGCTGGTTATTAATCTCAAGACGAATAGCCGTTTCGCTATACGTAGCTTCCTCTAGGGTAAAGTTTGTAGAAATATTCATTTCTTAGCTTTCATATCCATAATCTTTTCTAGGGTGCGACCGCCAAAATAGAAAGACATGATTAACATACCCCATTGCCCCAGCAATTCCACGTATTTCTCGTTTGCATTAGAGCCAAAGGCGCTCATCATAGCAAAAACAAAATACGCACCTAGAATGAATATAAGCGTCATAGGGCGTATGTTTTTACTAAGCCATGAATCGCTAGACATATCGGCTTGCAAACGCTTTGTAAGCTCTTGAGCTTCGTTTACGTCTGCTTGTATGTCGGCAAGCTTACCGTCTTGCGCAAGCTGGGCAAGCTCTAACTGTGCTTTGGCTTTAGCTTCAGGGTCAGGTATCAGCTTATCAATTAACTTGCCACCGATATTCAGTAGATCACCAATAGGAAACATGATTACCTCGTTGTCGTGGTTTCGTTGTCGCCCTTGCGAACAATTACCTTGTCGCCGTCTACTGATACGCTCATTGGGTCACGGTCTGCCATGCTGTCTAGGCGGGCAATCAATTCTTTCATAATCTCAAATTCAGGCTTGTCTTGCTTAGGCGTTGCACCGGCTACACCGTTCAGCATAGAAATCAAAGCGGTTAAAGATGCACCAAGCAAACCCATAACTGCCGCCATTTTTCCTTCCTCTAGCACAATAGATGCGCCTACGCCCATAGCAACAATAATCGTTATGTAGACTAAGCCGTGTTTGCCAATGGCTTTACCAGCAACTTCTTTAGCTGATTCAATGTATGGTTCAGGTTTCATTTGTCCGCCTTTTTATCAAGTTTTGCATCAATCTTGTCAAGTTTTTCAAAAATAATGTCCAGTTTTTTACTATCTTCGTCATGATGTGCTTTTAACGTAGCCACTACAATGGCAAGCTCGTTAACGCTTTTAACTAAGTTTGCATCTGTTCTTTCCAGCTTATCGGTTTTGTCCCATATTGCTTTCAGAATAAACCCGCCAAATGCACCAGCTACCCCCATAAGAACGTTAAAAACTGACTGCTCCATTCTCTCACCTTAAATTGGATAAACTAAATCTACTAAATCGCCAGCCGTACAAGCAACCGCAAATACTACGGTAGTTCCGTTGCTTACAGTTACGTCAGAGCCGTTTCGTTGTTTTGCACCGTTCTTAAATACTTCAATTTTTCCTACTGTATAAGTAGATGCTGTGGTAAATGTGGTTTGTGAAGCAGTAGCAGTAAGGTTTTCATATACCATAGTGCCTGACTGTGCTGTGCTTGGATAGTTAACGTCAATCACATCACCCGATGCGCAAGCAGTAGCAAATACGACTGAATTGCCACTTGTTACAGTAACGTCAGAGCCGTTGCGCATTTTTGCGCCGTTACGATATACGGCAATTTTCCCGTTTGTATATGACTGACTTGTAGAGAATGTAGTCTGTGATGCCGTTGCGGTAAATGTATCGTAAATAAAACCAGCGGAAATGTTTGCAAGGCTTACCGTTACAGCACCAGTTGATGCGCTAACAGCAATACCTGTGCCAGCGGATATAGAGCTTACGCCACCGCCAGTACCATTTGCGGCAGATGTAATACGACCTTGAGCATCTACCGTAATGTTGGCGTTTGTATATGAGCCAGCCGTTACCGCTGTATTAGCAAGAGAAATAGTGCCTGTGCCTGTTATTGGTCCACCAGTTAACCCTGTGCCAGTAGCTACGCTAGTAACTGTACCTGAACCTGTGCCAGCGCCAATTGCTGTTCTAAAATCTGATGCTGATAATGCGCTTACGGTATTGTCAGCGTTAAACCGTGGGAATGTAACAGCGCTAGGGTTAGTAATCGTAAAGATATTTGAGCCTAGAGTTGTTGCCCCTAATGATGTGCGACCAGTTGATGCAACCAAGCCAGTAGAACCGCCGTCCCACTTCAAGCGATCTGCATAAGCTGTATCCCAGTTAGTCTGTGATGCAGTTGTAGGTATTGCGTATCCAGCCGTATAAGTAATGGCTAGTGTGCCTGAATTTGTAATTGGCGAACCGGATACAGTCAAACCAGTAGGCACGCTTGCGGCAACGCTGGTAACTGTGCCAACCGCTAAGTTGCCTGAACCTAGCAAAGTTGTGCCGTTTACTGTCTTAATGTTTGTGCCTGATACTAAGGCATCTTGTTTACCGTTAAATGTATTCCAGTCGGTGCTAGTCAAGTATCCGTTTACGCTAGTTGTTGCGGCAGGCATACTAATAACTGGGTTTTGTCCGCCACTTGATGCGACTGGGCTTGTTGCTGTTACGCCTAGAACGCCAGTATTCGCTACTGTAATAGAGCCAGCGCCCTCAGTAATAGAAATACCTGTGCCGTCAGTTAGATTAGCGTTTTTCCATACGCCAGCGACTGCGTCGTAGATCAACGTATTGCCCGATGCTGGGCTTGTAATTAATACGTTATGAAGCTCGTCTAACTCCCAGCCGTTGCTAATGTTTACAAATACTTCACCGCTTGACGCATTAACGCTAATTACCCAGCCTAAAAATACAGTATGGGCTGGGGCAGTTGGTCGTGTTGCCGTAAAAGAACCCGCTGTTTGTGACAAATAAATAGGAACGCCAGCGGTAAATGCTGATGTATTTAAGCCACGAATTAAGCCGAATGTAGTGACAAACCCCTCAGCGCCGTTGGCAATAGATTCTGTCGCTATTCCTAGCGTACCAGCGCTTAGTGCCTCTGAATCAGCGTCAGCCAATACCACGCTAGGGCGTTGACCTTGTGCGCCTGATACAGCGACTACTGAACCGTTAGCAATAGTAGAGCCTGTGCCGTTGTAAACTCTAACAATGTTTTCTTGACCAAGCTGAAGTTCTACGTCTGCATCAAGAATAACGCTAGGTCCGCCATTACCGTTATCCCAATACATTGACCCTGTTGCAGTAGGAGCGCTAGTTGGCGTAGTGTCAAAAGTAATGCCGTTGACGTTAGCAAGATTTCCGTTGTCGTCTTGCGTTACTATGCCGTTCTGTATTAATTTGCCAGTTGTACCGTCAAAGCGGGCAAGGGCGTTATCCGTGCTAGAAGCTGGACCATCAACGTCACCGCCACCCCCGCCTAATTCAATGACTGTCCCGCCTGAATCTTTTGAGAACAGTTTTTTATCGGTTAGGTTAACGGCTAATTCGCCGACTTCTAAATCGCCAGCAACAGGCACTTTGCTTGCTACTGACGATTTCTTAAGAATAATCTTATTTGCCATTGGGCTTGCCCTTTCCGCTATATAGCGGGCTAGTTAATTAATATGTACCGCCGTCTACTGTAATGTCTGTTGCCGCAAGTGAAGTTAACTGACCTTGAGCGTTTACTGTTGCAAGTAAAGTCTGAGTTGCCGCACCATAAGAGCCAGCAGTTACAGCAGTATTTGTAATACTGAACTGATTACCGCTAAGGGTCAAGCCTGTGCCAGCGGTATAAGTGCCAGCACCGCTAAACTGTGACCATGTAACGGCTGTCGTGCCTAGTGTGCCACCCTGATTTACGGTACATACCCAGCCTGTGTCCGCATAGGTAGAACCAGTTTCAATAAATGTATAAGCAGAAACTAATTCAGCCCATGTATTAGCGTCAGCAGATCGTGACCATGCGCTTGCATCAACAACATAAATGCCGTTTTCTGCTGGTGCAGTCTGATTCTTAACCAAAACTCTGTCGCCAGCAACTACGGCAACGCCGTCAATAGTTTGTGTGCCTGACAATGTAATGTTTGCAGTAGTGGCTACCAAGCAAGACGCTTTAACGTCTAAGCCTTGCGCTACTGAATCAACGTAATACTTAGTTGCCGCATCTTGGTCTGATACTGGATTTGCTAAGTTAGTCAATAACTGGCTACCAAAGCTATAAGAACCAGTAGGGCTAGACAAGTCAGATAATGATGCCTGTGAACCAGCCGTTGCTAAACCTTTAGCATTAATAGTGATCTTCGTGTATGTGCCAACGTTGCTGTTTACAGTAGCCAATGTTGTGCTAATTGTTGCGTTAGCAGAGCCGTCAAAAGACGCTGTACCAGTCGCATCACCGCTTAGGCTAATGTCACGGGCTGTTTGCAACGCAGTAGCAGTCCCAGCATTACCGCTGACAGAACCAGTAATTGTGTTGCTAAATGTCTTAGTACCGCCAATAGTCTGCGTAGTTGTAGTGTCTACAAATGCGCCATTACCAGCAATAGGAATAATGCTGGTAGCAGTACCACCCGCACCGCCTGTGCCAGTACCATAGTAAAGTATATTTGTGTCTTCGTTAAACGCTAATTCAGCGTTCTGTAAAGAACTTGGTGCGCCTGAACCACCGCCAGCGGCACGTCTTTTGATGCGAATAGTATTTGCCATAATTAACTCCTAATTAAAAGTTTCCGCCGTCTGTAATTTCGGTCTGCGGTATGTTAGTCCATGCGCCCGTGTTAAACATAAGTGCATCGTAATTCTGCGGTGTGCCACTTAGACTAATTGGATAACCGCCGATTGTGTTAGGACCAGCGGGACCCGCTGGACCTGAAACGCCTCTACTTACTTGTATTGTCTGCCTAGGAACAGGCGTTACTTGTACTGTTAAATTGTTTCCGTCTTGCACATTGACATTAAGATTTGCCATATCACACCTTTACAATGCCGTCAGAACGTACCAAGAATAGCAAAAAGATAATGTTGTCCTCAGCGGGGGTGCTACCCGATACTGGGAATCCGATTTTTATGCGACCTGAAAAACCAGCGCCGTTAACTGAATTGATTGCCATTTGGTCATCGCTGGTCAATAAACCCCACGCATTAGAATCAATCAGTAACGTAAATGAGCCAGTAGTATCGCTACGATTAGTAATGCTTAGTGGAATAGCAGTCGGTGTTGGCGTGTAATTGCCAATGTCAAAGCTCAAGCCATAACGAGTATCTTGAACGTTTGTAAGTGTGCGTCTAATGATCTGCGCATCAATTGTTGCGCCAGTAAGGTTTACGGGATTACCACCCTCGTCATTAAGCGTTAGATTCCAATATGTTGCTTGGTCGTAAACTAATTCGCCAGCAATACATGGATTGTCAAAACCGCTAACTTGCGTAATTGTGTTCTTGCTAAATACTGCCATGATAGCCCCTAATTCTCGGTTAAATAGCCCATGCACTCACGGGCTACGCTCATCATGTCTTATTTTGTTTTATGTATTGTAACTACTTTAGCCCCAAACTTCATCAGGTTTTTTTGGAAAAATTGGGTCTGCTACTGGGTTAACCGCTAAAGCACGAATCTGCGCTCTCCATGCAATAAAATCTGCTTGATTAGTCAAGTATGGGCTATTGCTAGGGTCAGCTACATCAGGAATAGTAGTCCAGTCAGTTTCATATAAAAGTTTACTTGCTTGTGCTTTGCAATTGTTAATTGAATCTTGCTCTTTAACTTTTACAAATTCTGCTTCAACTTCTTGTTGCGTTGGTTTTGCTCTTTCATCTTCCCAAATTAAACCATCGTAATTTGGTGCAATAAAACTAAAATTCCCATCGGGATACAAATTGCCAACGGCTTGTGCATAAATAGCCAAATTATTCATCACGATGCAATCTCCATAACTGTTAATGTAGTTGGAAAGTTTCCAGGGTATCCAGGTTCACCGCTTGTTGCACCTCTTGAAAGAACACCAAGAATTGTTGTTTGCGCCGATTCTTGTCCGGTTGCAACCGTATAAGTTAATGAACTTGTTGTTGCAGGTGAATCAACGGTTGAAAATGAAGCAAACGCGCCGCCATCTGAACCATTGTTTTCATTACCTGTATGCGCCAAACTATAACTTCCCGATGGTTGATTAAAAAATGTTCCATTTCTTAACATTCTAAATGCAACGCCATGCCCTGTTTGACCTGCCCACACGCAACTAAATAAAACTAAAAATCTGCTTGATGTTGATGCGGGCGTTAAAGTGCAAGAAAGTCCGCTAATTGTGTTATACGAAGATGATGCAAAAGATTGCGTTGTGTTTAATTGAGAATAAACAACTTGCAAAATTTTTCCTGAAGCGGGCAAAGAAGCCCAAGTGCGATCTCCACGCAAATAAGTAGAAGAAGATGCGCTTCCACTTGATGCTAAGTTTGCATTTGCAATCAAACCCGTTAAACCATCGGAAGCGTCTAATTGCCCCGAAGTATTTAGATTGTTAGCTAATTGCGCTAAGTTAAATGCCTGTGTCATTTATACAGCCCCCGTTCTTGCAAAAGTTTGTTGCAGTTGTGTTTCTATAATGGTATTTGGTGCATTAGTCAATACATAACCGCCTGTTGCAGTAGTGTAATCTATTCCTTGGGTTAATAAAACCCCATTCATGTATAAATTTAAAGCCCCGCTAGTGTAACTAAAATTATACGCTGTCTGACCAATAATAGAGTTTATTAGTATGTTTACTGGATTGCCGTTAGGCGTAGTTAAATTATTAGGCGTCCATTCAATAATCGTCAAAAGCCCGTTAGCAATTGACGGTAAATTAGTAATTGTTCCGCCTACAATGTCATAGTCTAAATCTGCTAAAACAGCCCCGTTTAGAAATAGCAATTCATAACCACTATTTATAGAGGCTGGCGTATATGCAGAAGCATTAATTAATGATGCCGTTGATCTGCTAAATGATGGATATACAGCGCCACCCGAAAAAGCAACACTCTTAAATGAAAGTATTGCTATTTGGTCATTAAGCTCTGCCGCAGTTGCTAAAGTTACCGTGCCAGTAGTCCCGCCAGTATCAGTATATTCAGCTTCATCTAATAAAATACCGTTTTTAAATACCCAGCATTGCCCTGAAATATATCCAGCAGATCGTGTGACGCTAAATACAGTCTGACCCGCAGTTGCGTTAAAGTAATCAGCCGTAAAATAAAAGTAATCAGGAACGGTAAAACCTACCACCCGACCATAAATATCAATTGTAAGGCTTGATATTCCTGTTGCTGTTTGTGAATAAATGCCTGAGCCAAAATCTAAGTATTGTTTTAAAGATGCAACAACCTTGCCGTCAGGGCTGTTAATAACGTCAATTTCACCTGTTCCTACGGTAGTCGTTCCAGTCTGCAAAACTTGTCCCGTGCTAGCGTCTAAGTCTATTGTATTTGACCCGTCAGGTAATGCTGACCAAAGACGAGGGTCAAATATGGTAGCTTGCGTAGGCACAAAAGAACCCGAACCCGCCGCATAGTCAGCAAAACCAGTAGCAAAGCTAAATTTTCTACCCGTTCTATTTGAGTAGCATAAAAATTTATTTGCATCAAAATCAGGTTCAGCCAAATACCAAGTGTATTCATCGGGCGTATGAACTCCCGATGACGATGAAGTATTAAACAATCCATAGTAAAGCCTATTGGTAGGACTTAGACTAAAGTTTAATGTTCCCGTATTGTTATCAGCATAAGCAACAGATATGTATTTTTCTGTATATTGGAATGTGCTTGGTCGCCATTGCAATAACACGCTTGCTGGGCTAAATTGGCTTGTTGCTAGACTATTAACCATACGGCTAAAGAAATACCAATTACCCGCTGGGATATTAGAAAGAGAAATTGACGGCAACGTTGTATTTGGATTCCACGGCGTACCGCTAGACTGAATTTCACTTGTGCCAGCAAATATAAGTTGATCTGCCGTAGGATTGCTAAATGCCGAATACCATACTTCTGCGTATTGAATAATACCAGCGCTTGAAGTTGTCACGTTTATTAAAAACAATGGGTTAGCATTTGTAGGATATTGAGTGCTAATTACTGGCGCTGGTACTGTTCCAAATACAGTAGGGCTAGGTATGCCTGTATTTGGCGCTGGGGTAAACTGGGTTATGTTAGCGTCATCGTAAACAGCGCCGTTAAACTCCATTAAATTTAGATCTACGGATATAGAGCCGTCCGCATCAAAGTTTTCTTTTACCTGTCTAATTCTAAACGGCTTGGCTGTCCAGCCATACTTGCTATTAGTAATAGTCACAATGTCCCCAGCTTCAAGCTGAAGGCCTACAAACATTACAGAACATTGAACTTGTAAATCTTCACGGCAAGCTTTGAGGAATCTAGTAGCTAAATACTGCGCACGCACGTCATCATTGACCAATGGCAAAGAAAGCTGTTGCTTATTGACTGGTTCGTTTAACTCTAGCAAGCTAGGGTCTATTTCGGCAAGGTCAAAAGTTACGGAGTTAAAACTATCCTGATTAGACTTATCAGGGAAGTAAACTTCTGCAATGTTATACGTTGATGCCGTTTCAATTGGAGTGATAGTAATAGCACTAATAATGTTGCTGTCATTAATATCCATGACTGGCACATACGTAGGCTTTTGCACAATTACACCCCACTTGGCTGTAATCTCGTTATACCTAATCAAGCAATCGCAACAATCAGCCATTAATTGCATATTTGACTGAATTGACTTGCTGGTTTCTAGTAAGCCGTCAAACCTAAAGCGCTGAATAGTTGTAGTTGTCCCGCTGTAAGTAGTGTATGTCATTAACTCATTAGAATATGCACTAAGCTCTGTTAATGATGTAGTGTCTATTTGACTGGCTGGAATTGCCGCACCATATCTGCTAGAAGTCCAATAATCATATAAGCAATCGCCTACGTCAGAACGAGAGTTTGTGATTTGAAATCTAGTCTGCTGTATTCCAGTAATACCAGCATTTGAGTTGTAGTTCATTTTGACAATTGCAAAAGCGCAGTTTGTCATTAATTTTGTGCTATCCCATTTATAAGTCAGATTAGGGTCTGACATTACGGAAATTGCAGTTTGTGTGCTATTTGTAGGTGTATTAGAGCCATTACGATATAGGTAAATAAATAAATTGCCGTTAACCGTAGTGTCTATTGCACCCGTTGAATCATCGGTAAGACTGACAACCTTAGTTTGATCTACTGAATCAAACGTGCAACGTTTACCGCCAAAATAGATATTGCCGAAAGTAATAGTGTCAGGGCTTGTACCTGTTTCTGTATTTGTAACTTCGCACAAAGCCAATACATAGAAAAGCGTTTGATTGTTTGTCGTTATAGATAAGTCGGTAACAATACCGCCCACCCATGCAGAGCCATATATAACGGGCAGTTTATTGTTTGTTGCTGGCGGTATTTGTAGACGATTGCCTAAAGAATTAGGGTCGTCAATGCCTTGATTTCCTAAATCGGGTATTTTAGGTTTGCCAATAATTGATGAAGCTAATACAGATACAGCTTGCGTAACTACGTTTACCGCCTTAACTGCGATATTAACTATTGCTTTACCTAAATCTACAAAAGGCTTAGTTATTGACTTAAAAAATCCCATTATGCGGTCTTCCCGAATTGGTAATTAATGTTTTGTATAAACGATACTCTGTTCATGCTTGTATCGCTAGGGCTGTAAAACTGCCACGAATTATTGTTCGTAAACCGCCCAGCTACCCTGTTTTGTAAAATTAATTTTGTGCTTGTTGCCGACACGCTAATAGTGCCTACCAATGTTCTAGCGCTGTCATTCCATTGCTCAGTAATTGAGTATGACGTGACATAGCCGTTAAAGTATTGATACAGTCCGCCAGTCCCGCCCGTGGTAATTAATTGGTTATCAGAATCAAAAAAACCGTGCCACATTTCAAGCGTAGAGCCTTTAATTCCTGAGCCTAACACTTGACCTAAAACAGCGGTATCAATGCCAGTAAGCGTAAAACTCGTGTCGTTTGACGTAGCTTTAATGTCACGCTGAATATCTCCAATGGTCAATAATATGCCCATAGGGTCAAAAGCCTGTGCATCAACGGCTGGCACGCTGACTGGAAAGCCAGCCGTTGTAATCCTAGCCTGAATACCGTTACCGATTAACCTTACAAAATCGGCTACCCGTATGTTATTGGTATTTTCTACTGGCGTTATGACGTTCATAGAATAGCCTCAAATGCCTCAAAGTCGCCGTTCCATGCAATAAATGAATCGTTGTAGATCGGCACAAATGTATATATAGGGTATTCATTTAACAATACTGGGAATGTAACACCTGTATATGTTGCACCGCCTAGCGCTATGGTAGTGCCGTACTCACCAATAACCGCATTAACTGGCGATGCTAATGTTTCCAATAAGCTACGATGCACGGGTATTGTGACCGTTGTTCCTGAGCCACGTTGCACATTAGCTGTTGCAATATAACTGTATCTTCCTACCTGACAAAAATCGCCAACCTTAACAATGTAAGCGGTAGAGCTAATAGACGGCAAGTTACCAAGCACTAGGTTTTTACCGCTAGACGCTGTTTGCCATTGGCAAGCAGATATTTGCCCGCCAGTCATATTGCCTTGGTATTTGATGTAGCTTTGCCAACCAGTTACGCCAAAGTTTAAGTATTGTTCTTGAATCTTATCCGCAACCCTTAGCTCGCTCAGTAGATCACGATTTTGCGAGTAACGCATATAAGAGTTTGGCTTAAACGTAAACTGAAACGCTTGCGTAGACAAATACTCTGATGCGGATATTTTTAAGTTACGGCTAGTGACCTGACCTACAATTTTTTGGTCTTTAATTGATACGGCTTCGCTGTTAGCTAGTATGGTATTTAATGGCATGATTACCTCAATGACGGTACAGAACGTTGTGCGGCAAGGTTAGCTGACCATATTGCTTGTTTGTTTTTAGCAATAAAGTCCATAGCGGACTGAGTATCAATTGCCTGTAAGTTAGCAATATAAGGTCCGTTATAAGACACGCCACCGCCTTGACCCATGACGCTAGATAATTGATTGTTCGGAATGACTGTCCCGCCCTTATGCGGAATAACCAATTCAGGTCCAGCCTCACCGACCATATACGGGGTATTAGCAACAATAGAACCGCCACGCTGACGACCCTGATATTGCATACTACGAATCATTTGCACCCTTGCCATACCTGCCGCAACAGCAGTAGCCGCAGCTGCAAAACCTAGCGCTGGACCAATAAACGGTATGCCAGCCAA
>JACCDV011198440.1_pt1 | contig 12091 bp, 12 predicted proteins | sample 7446131 | NCBI WGS metagenome assembly JACCDV01 (sample SAMN15323448, study PRJNA562643) | freshwater metagenome | isolation source: river surface water | place: USA:Blue River Watershed | collected 2017-08-17
AACCAGTTTTGTTCGCTAATAGGCAAGTATTATTCTTCGAATAGACTTGCCTATTACGACGCGCACATTTATGTAATTTTAATAAAAATTGATATTATTATATAATAATTATATTTTATTTTTATTATAAATGGAACTTATAACCACATATTTTAATTCATGGTCAAAACAAAATTTAGAAATAATAAATATATTTGACATAAATGCTAAATATAAAGTAAAACCATTTAATGAAGAAGTTTATAATGGTTTAGATGAAATTATTAAATACTGGCAAAATAATCCAATGAAACAATTGAATCCAACCCCACAGATTATTGAATGCTTTCCAAATAAAACATATGATAAATATTTTGTTGAATTTACAAATATGTTTGAATATAATAATAAAATAAAACACACACACGGGATGATATTATTTAAAATTAAAAATAATAAAATCTATGAATTAAGTGAATTTTATAAATCACAAATAATTGAACTATGAATAGGATTAATTGATTAAATTATTATTAAAACTTTCATTAATTATTTTTTTCCACGTTGCATCAATTAAATTTCTTTTATTATAACTTAATACATTTATTAGGTCTATATATATTTTCTTATAATCTGAATTTGTAAATAAATATTTTTCTATTTCTAAAATTATATCATTAAATTGCTTCTTTTTTGCTCTAGATTTAATCATATTATTTAGTGTTTTTAAATGCGATAATCCATATAATAATATTTTATCAAAGTAATCACTTTTACGATGCTTTTCAATATTTAATGTATCTATATTTAATGTTGATACATATTTATTATTTAATGATGTTGTACAAAAAGTATGATTTTGTGGTAAGTTTTCATTAAAATTAATCAACTCTAATATCTTTATTATAGTATATTTTATGGGTTCAGTCTGATTTGTAATTAATTCGATATCTTTTTGTGTTATAAATGTCAAGTCTTCATTTCCTAATTTTATAAAATTAATATTTGTCTGATTATTTATTATAGGCGAGTCAATATTTTGTTCTGTTTTAAATTTACAATAATCACGTTCATGTCGCCATCGTGCAATTCTATCTGAAAATAGTTTATTACAATATTTACATATATCTTTTAATATTAAATTCGTATTAATAAAATTATCATATAAAATATTATGCTTAATTTTATTATGTTTCCATAATCCACTGTTTGTTTTAAATTCCAATGTACATTCAATGCATTTATATACGCCATTTTCTTTAATCCAATTTATTTTATTAATAGTAGGAGAAGATTCTAAAATTATATTTGTGCTTTCAACTGTCCTCTCATTTGTAGGTTTAATATGCATATTTAATATTGGAATATTTAAATCTTCAGGGCATTTATCCGGTGGAATTAAATTCAAATATTGATTAAAATATTTATAATAAAAATCTTTCTTATCAGTTTCACATTCTATTAAATTATCTAATTTGAAAAAATCAACAATATCAATTGGAGAGCATTTAAAGAATTCTCTTTTATCATTATATCTTAGGTCGTGTAATTTTTTATGTAAAATTTTTTCATATTTAAGCGGATTTTTAACTTTAATATCAAAAACTACTTTAAATTCAGTAGGACAAGATGTACTATTTGACAGTTCTTTTGCTCTATCGTGAGATGTTTTATTAATTCTATTTGTATAACCAATTTTACATAAATTCGGCATACAATCATTAATTAAACAATAGACATATCCATAATCCATTTAAATATAATAATGAAATTATTATATTTAAATTATTTTTCAGTTCGTTTGAATACACATTTCTAAAAAACATATAAAAATATATATTTTTAAGATTTTTATAAAAATATTTATAAAAATTATTTTATGTATGCAAATTTTATTGCATTCCCCCCCTCTGTGTAAGCTGAGCTGAGCAGTAAGCATAATGCTTACTAATATAAATCATAATTGTATAAAGAAATATTATATATAATAATACATATGAGCACAGAGCGACAGTATACTTGCGCACAATGTGGAAATAATTATAAACACCGCCAAAGTTTGCATCGTCATAAAACCAATTGTAATGGAGCGCAAAGCTCAGAAAGTGTAAGCAAAATGAGCATTCCCGCTCAGGATTGCTTCGATAATAAAAAGTCGAAATTAACGTGTGATAATTGTGATAAAGAATATAAACATATACAAAGCAAAAATCGTCATATGAAAACTTGTACGGGTAAAAATTATGAAACGGAAATAAATAACTTAAAAAAATTAGTAAATGAACTATTAATTAAAGTTAACAATCCAGTTAGTGAAATAAATAATATAAATAGCAATAATATTATAAATAATAATATAAATAATACTATCAATATTGTAGCACTTGGCAAAGAAAATATAAATGAATTATTAAGTAAAGCAGAAAAAATAAATATATTAAATAAAAAAGCAAATGCATTACCATATATGATAGAGTATATGCATTTTAATAATAAATTTCCACAATTTAAAAATATAGCAATTACAAATAGTAAAAGTCTATGGGCACATGTATATAATGTAAATGAAAAAAAATTTCAGTTAGTTGATAAAACTGAACTTGTTGAAGAATTAATTGATTATCGTGTTTGTGATATAGAAGAATATTATACTGAATACAAGGACGAGTTAGAAGAACCTGTCCAGCATAAGATAGAAGAGTTATTAGAACATAGAGGTGAAAATACAGAAACATATGATAAAATAAAATTATTATTATTTAATAACCGCCATAAGATTGATATAAAATGTAAATAAAAATTGATAGTGGAGTTAAATTTTAATTAAAATTCAACTATTTCCTATTAACCTTTATAAAAATTGATTGTGGGTTAAAAAGTCTTAGACTTTTTTCTAACATTCCCGATTAAAGTTTATTTATGTGAGGTTTGCAAACCTCACATAAATAAAAATTGATATTATAAAAACATAGCATTATTGCTTAATATTAATGAACCATCTTATTCACATCTATCTATTCCATTATATTTATCGTAAATTAAACACCTATATGAAAATCAGTTGTATGCTATTAATAAGTGGATTTATTATTTACCAAGAACCTAATATAATTATGGATTTTATTAAAGTAATATTACTAATTGATATAATTTTTAATACACTATATCAACTAGTACTCGATAATATTTATATTGATATGAGAAACAATCTCATATCAATATATATTATTTGGACTTTTATTCATATTATACCAGATGAATATCGATTGGAATCATTATTGCGCCGTTATACAGTCCATCGTTATGGATTAATTTATTAATCTATATGATTTAATTCTATATGATTAAAATGATAGCATATTTCATATTTCCCAATATCAATATCATTATTATTAACAATCGGGAATTGCATATTGTGGATATAAATATTTTTACAAATAAATGATTCCGCAATTTCATCAATAGATATCCTCCTAATAAACTTATTATCTTGTGAAAATTTATTGAAATATATTTTTGTTTCGTTTAGTATAATATAATAAATATACATACGAAAACTTTCTTGATTTAATTTAAATACCTTAAAACATACAATTAATTTTTCTTCTTTATGAATATAATCTTTAATATATATTTCTTTTTTATTTGGTATACTATTGGTAATTGAAATAATATCAATCATATAAATTGCCATATATTTAATATTACCCATAATTTTAATATCAAATATGTAACAACGCGATAAAAACCCTCGTCCTAAATCTAGATGTGACGTGCACTTAAGATTTGTATCATACTTGTAATTTAATGGATATATTTTTATAGTATAATTACCATAAATTGTATTAATATGATAATTATATGGATTTATATTTATGGGGACATTCATATCAACAATAATATTGGTAGTTTTAATATTATTAAGATTATTTCTCTTATAAAGAAGCGCTGTATTGTCCTTTTTATCATTTATCAATACTATTGTCTTTATTCCAATGTCTTCATCAAATAATCTTTTATACATTTTATCACACCCCCGATATATTTGCGTATTTTCATTTATATTTACTGTATATAAAGGTTCATCAGTATAATTAAAATTAGTAAGGTCATAGATATCTATCATTTAATAATAATCAATAATGATTAAATGATAAAAAAATCAATTTTTATTTAAATTCTCGTTAAGTGTCACTCTAACATTTTTCAATATAATATATCCTTTATAAATGGTGCCAATCCTATTATTCTCTATTTCAGATAATAAGATCCCAAATATAAATAAAAATAATTAGAACTAATTATTTTTATTTAATTTTAAGGCTCTTAATAAGTGGAACCGGGAATAATACACTTGTGCGCGTCGTAATAGGCAAGTCTATTATATCGCGAAGCGATAGAGAATAATATTGGCGAGCAAAACGAAACTTTGTTTTTGTTATATTGCTATTACACACACTCTATTATATCGCGAAGCGATAGAGAATTACGACAACCACGAATTACTTCTAATAGGAATTTAATAATCGGACCAATAACAAAAATAAATATAATAATTAAAAGTATTTTTAAATGTATTTAAAAATAAATAGAGATAAACTAATATGGAAAATATTTATGATCTTACTAATTTTAATCTAAATAAAGACCCACTTTTAACATTTATAGTAAAAACATACAATAATGAAACGATTATACAATGTAATGATAATATTATTGGGACATATAATCAAATTGTTTCTGAACACGATATAACTGATATTATTAATCAATTATTATATGAGAAGAATATAGATATTAAAAATTTATGTTTTATTATAGGTAATAGTAATTATATTTCAATAAAAACAGATAATAAAACATATAATAATATAAATAGAAATACTGTTGTTAAAAAATTTAAAACAATTTCTTTAGATTTTACTGGTTATTCCAATATCTATTGTATATTAAAATGTTTTATGATTAATTATAAATTAGATGATATGGCAAATTATATGAATCACGAGAAGATTAATCCTAAATACGCTCATATCGTATCACCACCTGTATATGATAAAAAGGATAATAATGATAATATAAATGTCACATTATATATTGATTTACAAAATGGTTCATATAATAATCACATATTCATATTATATAAATCAGTAGGTATAAAAGAAAAATTTATTAAAAATATTAAATTTGCATCAACTGATAATAAATATATAATTCTATGTAAATTATTTGAAATACATAAAGATAATTATTATGGATATATATCTAAAACTTATAATATAGATACTTATTATCGATTATATGTATGTAAAATTTATAATATAGATTTAGACAAAAGCGTAAATGTATGTTTTTTTAATAATATGAATAAATTTATTAATAGTAATGGCATAATAAAAATAAAAGAATATGATAAATATATAAATATACTTGATAATAGAATATTTATTGATTTAACTGAATATAAGTATTATATGCATAAATTATATATTAATTATACTATAGACTGTAATATAGAGGATAGTTAATAATTATAATTAATGCCAAGAGTTTATCCAAATGAATATAATGACGATGAACTACTTTATGTTATTCGTCAATACTATTATAATAAACAAAATATATTATGGATGTTTTATCATTTAGCAGATTATGCTCAGATTGAATATAATCAAGGTCCTATGAAAGATGAACTTGAATTTAATAAATATATGGCAGAAGTCTTTTTTTGTAAAATATATGAAGATATTCCTGGCTATACTTATTTAATATTTGTGTTCGGCGCTATTCGAAAACGGTTTATATTGGCTTTGCCAAATAATATTCGCGAACCAGAAGAGAGCCCGTATATTTGAAAACGGTCTTACCGTTTTCAAATAGCGATGCTCACATTTCAATATAAAAAATTCCATAAAGTATTTATATAAATTAAAAGAATTCTATCAAAAATCATCCTTATAATTAGACACTTGGATGATCCCTCTGGTAGCGCTTGGAATACTCCACAATAATCTCGTCGTTTGTCCTAACCGTCTTATTAGCCAGATCGACAAGTAGCATATCAATATCATTTTGCTTGTTCTCAATCTTTCCACCATTCTTTTCGTAGAATGATGAAAAGACCTTTGCAATAGTACAAGGAGCATAATAATCATTTTCAATCTTATCGAGCTTATCCATATCAATTTCCATTCCAAAGATATTCTTGTAGATAGTTGCAATCATCTTTCTGTCGCACGTCTCAAACTCAAAGATATGATTGATACGTTGGTCGCGACACAAAGCACTAAAGCTATGATCATTCTTATCAAAGAACTTAAGCGGATCATTTGCACACATAATTACTACCAGACCGTGAATCGTATTGAGACCATCGAAAAAACCAAGCAGTTCAGGAACGCTGACACGATACTTTGGCTTGATCTTTTCTGGCGCCTTTTCATTGGGCTTGTCCATAATAACAGTATCATTCTCAACCGGATTGACAGCATTCTCAAAAGTATGATCGATATCATCAATCATAATAATTCCATTGGCGACCTTTTGCGCAAAACTATCCATCAACTTCTTCAGATCATCCGGAGAGGTAAGATTATTCAGATTGATGGAATAAATATGCTTGCGATATCTGGCAGCCAGTGCACAGGAGAAGGTGGTCTTACCCGTTCCAGGATAACCCAAATTGAGAAGAATGTTCTTGTATCGCATACCATTGTTAATGTAATATGTTTCATTATTGTGGAAGAAATCCATAATATTGAGAACATCATCCTTCATATTAGAACGAAGAACCACACTATCAATATTTGGCGAATAGCACTTGACACCATTATCCCATTGCCCACCGTTGTGGTTGTAAATCTTTTGCTCCCACTTTTGCTTGGTTGTATTGTGCTTGATAATGGCATAGTTGCAGAATTGTTGGAGAATTTCAGATGCTTCATCATCACAGTATACAGTTAGCTGATAAATCATATTATCGCGCTTTGTGGAATCCAGATCACCATTCACCTCGATTGTTTCCTTGACCAGGCGAACCGAGATATCGTGATTCTCAAATCGTACCACCATATCATTACCGACCAGAGGTGATTCGTTCAGCTTAAGTTCCTTGTCCGTATTGTTGATATCCACACCCATTGGCACATAGTAGATTTCCTTGATCGGTGTAACCGTAATCAATTCCTTTGGCGAAACCTTCTCACAAAACTCACTCGAGAGAAACCACTGCAACTTGGTATGGAGATCGGCATTCTTTTGGAGCGAGGTTGTGATAAGCGGGACGTGCCTTACTATCTTGTGCTTTTTTTCAACCTTCTTAAAATAGGATGCAATCATATTTATAGCCCTAGTTGGACCATTGAATATAATATTCTTAATAAGTGCTGGGATAGCATTAAAACTATTGGTAATATAGGTAGCCATACCAGTAAAAATACCAATAAGGATCATTTGAATAACCATGTGAATGGCGTCATTAATATGAGGGTCATCTGAAATAGCAAAATAGGTAGCATTGGACCTGATCTTGTTATTAAGATGTCCCATTAGCTGGTTAACAGCGAACATTTGGCTCATTCCATTGAACTGTGACATTACTAATTTATTGTGATATTAGGGGATTATTTTATCAATTTTTATTTCTTATTAAAAATTCGACGTGATACGGACTTTGTTCAAATGTGGTTGCCGTAATTATATTCCCTATTACGACGCGCACAAATAATAAAAAATTGAAAAAATATTTAAATAAAACATGTAATATAATGTTAATATGGCTCACAAGTTCAGACTGTACCACATTAACACTCCCAAGGAGAAGACCATGGTGAATTTTATCTTCACCGAACACATGTCGGATTGCTTCAAATGCTATCTAACTGACTATGGTGTAGAGGCAATTATGCCCCTCCACCTAGCTACTACCAAGACATCCATCAAGAGTCCCAAGTCTCTCGCACCTCTCAACAAGCCCATGGTGGGTATTGTAGAGGAGATTAATGATGATAATATCATCATTAGTATGGCATATGTTGACAAGGATTCAGATGAGTTCAAGGATTTTGAGACGACTAACGACCAGACAAAGCGAATGGTCAGTGTTGTCAAAAAGTATGCCACCATAAACAAGAGGGATTATGTCGAATACTGGGAGCAAACATTTTATCCCATTGACATGTCTCGACCCAATGACACCTCTCTATTTGATCATGTTTTTGACAGCATTAATATGCTTGATCAACAACTGGTAATGATGCTCCAAGCACTGATGATAAAGAGAACAGTCGCACCCACACGGTTCAAGATGATTTCACAATCTGGTGTCATCAATGTGAAGCGAATAGTCGATGCGGCACTTGATGCAACAGGACTACGCGGAAAGATTTCCATTGTCATGGACACGCCTCCTCAGTTTATCATTACATCAAATGATGAAACAATTGATGAGACGCACCATACCACCTTCAAGGAAAAACTTCTTGAAATTAGTAAGGAGTATGGTATTATGATTGAATAGATGATTTTACTTTAAGACCAATTATATGTTCTAAATTATATTTAGTTGTTTTAAGTGGTTTACTTCTCTTTAGTACAACCTCATCATTTTTAATAATTTCGATATTTTGTTTTATTGGTATTTTTTCTACATATGATATTCTTGAAATAATAGGTGGTTTTATATAATTATAATCAATAGTATTCGTACTTAGATTTTCCCTGTATTTATCAATGCTAATTATACCACCAAATGTATCAAGAATTTTCCATGAAGGTGCCGGTTTTATAATAATTTCCCTATTATAAGTTTTTTTATACATGTGACATATTAAAGATGTTCTTTTTGAAATATTTTCATCATTAATATCTATATTATATGCCATCATACATTCCCACGAGCAAAACTTTCCAGTACAACTAAAAATACCATTGTAATAACTTTCCGGCATTTCTACTGCAGGTGTAGTAAATGAATGCTTATCCCACCAACAATTTGAATCATTTTTACATTCAATTATAGATGGTTTTCCTGGTTTGTCTTTTTCATATTTACTTAATCTTAATGTTAATTCATCGACTTGTTTTTTTAAATTTTTAATTTCTTGTTCTTGCATAAGATTATTATAATAAGGTGGATCCTCAATATTTTCTGCTTTTATAAATATATCACTGGTTTGATCACATACATCTGATAATCCTATTGGAAGATGAGCAATAATAGGCGTGTCTGTGACTACTTGCTCAATCACTTCATTTGCTTGCTTCTTTGGACGGCGTCCACGTTTACTTTTATCCATAATTAATATAAATACTTTTTAGTCTTTAAATTAACAAGGGTATGTCTTTAAATTTAATTCTTTAGAATAAATTTAATTCTTTAGAATAAATTTAATTCTTTAGAATAAATTTATTGTATGGTCATAAGAGGTTTCTTTTTACGACCTCTTTTCTTGCTTTCACTTGCAGTTGTATCAGATAATAATCTATCATTTGTAGCAGTAAATTCTTCTTGTGTATCTTGTGTATCTACCTCACGTTCATGTAATCGTTTTAATATATCTTTAACCGATTGATTTGATTGAACTAAAGGACGCGTCGCAATAGAATCCCGTGGGTCATTCGATGGTATTACCATACTAGGGGGTCCTAAATTGTTTTGTGGAGCCATATTTGCTCCAAAATTAACTGGCGCAAAGCCATTTTGTAGATGTACATTCTGTACATTGGGCTGAGTCGCTGGTGGTTTAAATGATGTTTGTGTTTGAGTTTGTGTCATAGGTGTTTCAGAATCTTCTGTTCGGGGTGCATATTTTTGACGCATTGCCTCCTTCATCTGTCTATCCTTTTGTCTGAACGCCTCTTTCTGTCTTTCAATGTTTAATTCTTGTTCAGTCATAAATTTACTTTTTTCTTTACCCATTCCTGCTATTTTTTGTGCGATACTACTCTGTAAACCACCTGCCATATTTGTACTACTTGGTATATTTGACATATGTTTCTTGGAAAAGTGGAAAGCAGATGCAGAGAAACCAATTAATATTAATAATTTAAGTTCAGGTGGGAAGCTCTTACCTACACTCTTATATTTCTCATATAACTCTTCTAATACTTCATCGTAGCTATCTACTTCCACGCTCATATGTTCGGACCAACCATTCAAATCTGCACCAAATGGGTCATATTTACCATTAAAAAATTCAACCAAATTACAAACATTTACAATGGTATTTTTATATAACTTAATACCATCACGACGTTGTTTGAAACTCTTTAATAATTCATACTCATTTTCCATCTCATCGATGTCGCTGCTGAAATTATATTCTCTTGTTAATTGATAACCTTGGGCTTTTAAATCACATAATTTTCTTAATAAGTCAGTTTTCTTCATTCTAATTTGTTGTGGTGTTAATTTAACCGGTTCAGGAGAAGGCGTATTTCTAGATGATACATCAACGCTCTCATAACGGGCACGCGATGATTCAGTATCACTGCGACGATGAGATGATTTACGTTCAGAATGATTATGTTCGGATCTTCTTTTTCTCTCAGTATGTCGTTTTTCCGAATATTTTTCAGAATAGGTTGGTTTAAATGATTCCTTTTTATCTTTCTTTGGAGACATTTTAAGACTATTCAACGATAATCGTTTTATGCTCGATGTTGAACTTTTCTTACTATCATTATCAAGATGTAGTGATGAAGTTGAATTCTCACTCTCTTGCCTAGATTTTATTGGATTGGCAATAAGATTTAAATATAAATCTGTATCACTTGAATCTTTTTTTAATGATGGTATATCCATTTGGCGTCCATTTCTATCAAGTATGTTTAAGTCGATATCCGAACTTGTATTTGAATCCATTATATATTAAGTAATAATCTTTTCTTTAATATTAAACGATTTTTATATTATTATATATTTCATAGTAATATGTGGTTGTCGTAATTATATTCTCTATCGCTTCGCGATATAATAGAGTGCGTTCCGCACTTTTGACTTATTTGTTATAATTGCAAAGCAATAATCGCAATATAACAAAAACAAAGTTTCGTTTTGTTCGCTAAGTCAAAAGTGCAGACTGCACTTTTGAATTACGACAACCACATGTTATATTTTTTGCAAAAAAAATATAATATATTTCATAGTAATATGATACATTATTCAAGTATAAAAGATGCCTGGGGTAAAAAAGATATGTTTAAAAATAATATACCTTCCAGTAAATTTACAAACATATATGAAAATGCTACTAATTGTCAGATTAAACAACCAGTTCAACCTGTTCAACCTGTTCAACCTGTTCAAACAACTACACAAACTGAAACATTTGCACAAAAAGATAATATAAAATATGATATTCCTCCCCAGCCACAAGTAATTCAACCACAAGAAGAACATTTTGCACAAAATAGTTGTGGTTTTATGGAGCATATACAAAATTGCCCTTTTTGTATGGGTAAAATGAAGGAACATTTTGCTGAAACAACCACTGGTGTTTTACCAGAACAACCAATCTCAACAATAAATTTATTTGGTTTTAAAATAAATATTACAAAAGATGTATTAAAAGTATTATTTATTATTATCTTAATTGTTATTTTTATATTATTATTACGAATGGTAAATGTTTCATTTAAAAAAGCAGATAATAAATATTTAAATATGCCAAATGCTGAATTAATTAAATTAATGACACAAATGAAATATCTAAACTTGGTTTAAACCATTGAAGATTTAAAACGCCGATTTTTTATTAAAAAATAATATAAAGATTTATTAATAATTAATATTAGTAATGAACAGTAATAGTTCTGTTATGATTTGCTCCCTCTGTATATGTTTTCAGTTATAAAAACTATTAAGCTTATACATTTTAAGAGGCGTTAAAAACTAATCAGTTATGGTTGACGCCATGACATAACCATAATTTACATATTCCTGTAATGGATAAACCTTGAAGATTGTCATTATAGGCGTTTTAAATCTTCACGGGTGTAAAACTTATGTCCAGTTTCACTTATTATTCCCTATTTATCTTGCAGAGCAATCGATAATAAGAACCCAAATAAAAATAATTAGAACTAATTATTTTTATTTAATTTTAAGGCT
>JACCDV011279114.1_pt1 | contig 12086 bp, 11 predicted proteins | sample 7446131 | NCBI WGS metagenome assembly JACCDV01 (sample SAMN15323448, study PRJNA562643) | freshwater metagenome | isolation source: river surface water | place: USA:Blue River Watershed | collected 2017-08-17
AACCCTTTTATAAAAAGTCCTAAATTTGGCGATCAGAACGAAACTCAACTATCCTAAATTTAATCTTCATCTTAACCAAGGCATAACTAAAAACTGATTTTATTTAATTATGGAATTTTTTGACGACAGCAACAGCAAAACATCTACAGGAAACATAGATTCTCAAGTAGAACTAGTTACTAGTTTCTTTAGCCACTTTACCAATGATAAAGAGCTTGGCTATTACAAATCAATGATAGTAGACCTTTATCGTGCTATCACTTGCTATCGCATGTACGATAGTCTTGAAGAGTTTATGGCTATCAATCCTGAGCTTAATGACTGCAGACAAGACATAGTAGAGCTTTGGCAAGAATTTGACAAGCTGAGCGACGAAGAGCTTGCAGATGTAGCTCTAGAGCTTTTACAAGATATTTAAAATCCGTCATCGCGAACCTGCAAAACGGGCGTGGCGCTCTCATCTTCATGTGTTAAAATCTGAAAATGATTTTAGTTTATATCACTTGTTCTAAAATTGAAGAAGCGAAAACTATTGCACAGACTGTTGTCAGTGAAAGACTTGCAGCCTGCGCCAATATCATTCCACAAATGCACTCTGTATATATTTGGGAAGGTAAATTGTGCGAGGATCAAGAAGTAGTTTTAATTTTAAAAAGCTTAGAAGATAAATATGAAGCGCTTGCCAAGCGTGTTAAAGAACTTCACAGTTACGATTGTCCTTGTGTTGTTGCCATTGATGTAAAACAGGCTAATGAAAAATATTTGAACTGGATAAAGCAATCTCTAACTTAAAAGAAACCGTTCATAAAGCTCCCAGATGCAAGGCATGCGAGTTCCGAGGACACGGAGTTGACTGATACGTCAATGAGTAGTCCGAGGAACGAGCATAACATAGCAGATGGGACTTTAGGGACGGTTTCTAAATAACGAATTTAAAAGCTTCAACGCGGTAGATCACAAAATCTGGCTGCAATAGATCTCCATTGTGATTGAAGATAGTATTAGAACCGATTGCTTTAGCAACTTCTTTAGAGTTCTTATAATTAGTAGATTTGATGGCATCCAAGAGTAGTTTAGTTGCTCTGTAACTAGTGCCTACGTAACCAGAGATAGGTTTTTTATAGCGTGCTTCGTATTTGTCTTGAATAGTTCTAGTAGGAGGAGCTGCACCGATAATCAAAGCGCCTTCAGAATTCGCTTGAGAAATCTTAATAAACTCCTGATGATGTACGCCTTCAGAACCCAGGAATTGAATCTCTGGAAGATGCTTCTTAAGAGCGTTTAAGAGGTAACCTGCATCATTGTATTCACCGATAAAGAACACCAAGTCAGCTTTCGCTTCTGCAACTTTAAGCGCAGTAGACTCATGATCAGTAGTTCTTACCGGAATAGTTTGGCAAAGAACTATTTCTTTAGTTGTGTCTTTAGTAAGCTCTTTTACAAACTCCGATGAAACCGATACTCCATAAGGTCTGTCGTTATAAAGCACTGCAACTTTCACAAACTTATCATTGGATTTCACGTAGTCAGCTGCTACTTGCCCAAGCTGAGTATCAGTACCAATAGTGCGATAAACATAGCCTCTAGTCTCAACTATTTCTGTAAGTTTAGGACTGGTAGACGCTGGAGAAATCTCCACGATACCAGCACGCGCATACTTCTTGGCAGCTTCAATAGATATCTCAGAATTCAAATGTCCAATAACACCCAAGCTTTGTTGAGCGATAACCAAATCCGCTCTAGCAAAGGCTTCTGAGACCAAGCCACCGTCATCAATGACTAAAGTGCCAATCTTATGATTCTTACTTTTCTCTTTAAGATTGAATTCTTCTACAGCTAAATTTGCACCCTCTACAATGCTGTTACCAAGCTGTTTGTAAGGACCCGTCAAAGGAGCTGCAATAGCAATATAGTGATTGCCAGCAATAGTCTGCACTTCAAGCGGATCTTCTTGATTAAAGCTATCTTCGGCAACCGGAGCTTTTTTCTCAACTTTTTTAGCGCAAGAACTTATGCTAAATAAAACCAAAATTAAAGCTAGGATAAATAAGATCTTATTTAATAGCGACTTGGAAGCGACTAACATAAGGACAGTATAGCAACACTTTCGACGTTACTCCGTTCCGTTCCACTTATCAAAATAAAGATCCATTTCAACCTGCTATTATTTTGTCATGTCTTTAAGAATACATTTGAGAAAAATGAAACACAAACTGGGAGCTGATAACACCGTTAATTACGAATTGCGCGGTATGGAAAGCAAATATGCTTCCAAATTACAAGATGGCGTAGAACCTTCAGAAACCGATTATGAAGTACTTGAAGATCTCAACCAATATCTCGGCAAAAAAATCAAAATAGAATTTCAAGATCAAATCAATTGCATCGCTTGCGGGCGCAAAACTAATAAAAGTTTCAATCAAGGTTATTGTTTTCCTTGCTTACAAAAACTTGCAGAATGCGACAACTGCATAATTAAACCTGAGCTGTGTCACTTTGACCAAGGCACTTGCAGAGATAATGAGTTTGCGGCAGATCATTGCAACATCCCACACTCCTTATACATCTCTCTAACAAGTGGCATGAAAATTGGTGTCACTCGCCAAATGCAAGAACAAGTTCGCTGGGTGGATCAAGGTGCCGTGCAAGCGCTAAGACTTACTACGCTCAAACGCCGTTACCATGCAGGATTGCTTGAAGTTGAACTAGCCAAAGACATGGCAGACAAAACTAATTGGCGCAAAATGCTCAAGAATGAAATTGATCAAGTAGATCTTATTGAAGAGAAAGATTTACTCTTAGAAAAAATTCAACAACTCATCAGTAGCAGCAAACTTAGCAGCGAACTAGCTTATCTAATAGAAGACTCTAGTTTACTTGGCAATGATAAATTACCCGTGCAAGAAATCAAATATCCAGTTTTAGAATATCCAAGCAAGCTCAACAGCTTTAATCTGGATAAAGATCCGCTTGTAACCGGCACTCTGACCGGCATCAAGGGTCAATATTTGATTCTTGACACCGGAGTGATTAACCTGCGCAAATATGGCGGCTACTTAGTAGACATCGACTTTAATTGATTAACTTGCATACCAATCGGTAAGCATGGTATCGATCTTCTTGAATGCCGCGATAACGCAAACGAAACTTAACACATATAGTGCACAAGCGTTAAATGAATAACCGAAATTAGTGAAACCCTCTGATAGTTGCAGTTGCATCGCTGCAAAAACTTCTAATGCGAGAGCTGATATTAGTAATACCCAGGACATGATTGAACTCCTAAAAAGCATAGAATGCTTTATTTTGTAAATTTTTAAATTGAACTAAAAAACTCGATAGGCTATAAAGCCTTTGAATAAAGGGAAGCTACGAAAACGAATTGTCGATTCTGATTACCATGATTAGACCATAAAAAATCTGATATTCACATTATACCCTATTTTTTGGGATTTTTGGCTTAAAATCTCATTAATTCGCGTTAAGAATTCACTAAAAACGAGGGGAAATGAGGTTTTCAATGGATTTTAAAGCTTTCAGTCCTCATCTTCTTAAAGGGGATAGCCAAACTAATAGCTCTAACTACAAGAAAAACATGCAAAGCAAGCCATAGACCGTGATTTGCAAGAAGATGCGGTAGATAAATAATTGCGACTGCATAAATAAGAAAAGCCACTATCATCATGTTGCGCATATCACCAGTTGAAGTTGTACCAGTATAAATTCCATCAAGTTGAAAACAAGCAATCCCAGTCAATGGCATTAATACCAACCAAGGCATATAAATCATCGCTTCGTTTTTCACTGTATCTAAAGTTGTTAAACAACCCAACAAAAAATCACCAAAAACAAAATAGATTAATGCAAAAACAAAAGCAAAAAACAAAGACATCAAACTAGTTTTACGCACCGCTTCATCAAACATCTTCTGATCGCGCGCTCCCACTGATTGACCGATGAGCGTCTCGGCTGCATTCGCAAAGCCATCTAATGCATAACTAATAAACCAAAATAAATTTATCAGTATGGTATTTGCCGCAAGCACCAAATCGCCTTCACTTGCGCCTGCTGCACTAAACCAAGAAAACGCAGCATAAACCAAAACTGTGCGCACAAAAATATCTCCATTAATACGAAACACTCTCTCTAAATGGCTTCTGTGGATGACGTGCTTGAGAAAATTAAAACTAATCTTACCATTCTTATCAGCAGAGAACTCCTTCATGATAGGAATCACTGCAAATAAACTGAGAATAAAAACAAAGTAATTAGAGATGAGCGCTGAGTAAGCAGCACCTGCAACTCCCCAATGCAAATACAGCACAAAGTAAATTGCAAGTGGGATATTTAAAGCATTCATCAGAATTCTAAAAAGCAATGCTTCCTTAGGGCGTTGTATACCATAAAACCAACCCAAGAGAACATAGTTCCCCATAGTGGCAAAAGAGCCCCAAATGCGAATGTCATAATATTCTTTAGCTAAATTTTCCACTTCCTGACTACCATTAAGAATAGAAAACGCAAACCAGGAGATCACTCCTTGAAGAGCAGTCACTATTAAACTCAAGATGAAAGCAATAAGAAGAGATCTAAACAGAGCAGCAAAAACACCTTCGGTATCACCCTGTCCAAAAGCCTGAGAAGTGATGCCAGTAGTGCCTTTGCGCAAAAAAGAGAAACTCCAATAAATACACTGCAAGACCACAACACCCAACGCCACACCACCAATAAACTTAGGATCAGACATACGTCCCATCACCGCGATATTAGTAGCACCAACCAAAGGAATACAAATATTTGCAAATATAATAGGCCAAGTCAAGTCCCAGATGCGCTTGTAGCTTATGTTAGAAGGTGGGTAAACTTGCATGACTTAAATGCTAACAGCTTTTTTAGTTTCGAAGGAAGTCTGTTTATGTTAGGATAATCTGCTTATGCTTACTAAGCCTTCTCAACTGCTACACGAGGACGAAAGCGTGACAGCGAAGCTAGACAGTGCCTTTCAAATAGCCAGCCTTAAAATTATTGAAAAAATAAAATTATGCTTAGTTAATGAACAACTATTTACGAAAGATTACTGCGATAGTCTTGTTTTCACAAACCCTCTTGAATTGCTTGAATTCATCAAAACTAATTTATTAAATTCAATCATTCAATCTAAAGATCCTAAGGTTCACAATTTGAAGAACTGCTTCGATGAAGGCTGGCAATTATTAAAAAACGAAATTCAAAATACTCTTGATAACGATACATACTGCATTGCTTATAGAAATCATTTAAATGACCAAATTCGAGAAACCAAATGCAACTCTTTTTATGAATTTATTCATAATGACTGCTTCAAACAACTAAGCAAAAAAAACGATGATCATATTACATTTCTTGAACAATGGTCTAGTGTTGGACATCCAGTACATCCTTGCTATAAAAGCAAATCTCAAATGAGCATCCAGGAAGTCTTAGATTACAGCCCTGAATTTTTTGGGACAATAAACCTGAAGATAGTTGCCGTCCACGACTCTATCTTCAAAGTACAAATGCCCACGATAAATATAGATTATAAATCTTGGTTTGCTAAAAATTTTCCTGATTGCTACGAAATCTATTTAGAAGAGTTTGTTAAGCTCAACCTTAACCCCCAAGAATATAATTTAATCCCCGTTCACCCATGGCAGGTTGATCATGTTATACCAGAATGGTTCAAACCTTTATTTCAAAACAATCACCTCATTTTACTTAAAGATGCATTCATAGCTTCTAGCTCCAGCTTATCTTTTCGTTCAATGATGCCCTTGGATAAAAACACTCCCAATATTAAAATACCAATTACTTCACAAATAACTAGCGTCATCAGATACATCTCACCAGCTAAACTTTACAACTCAGTCTATCTGTCAAAACTTATAAAAGAGATTTTAAAGGAAGAGGGCTACTTTGAGAACACAATAAACTTCATAGATGAAAATATTTGTGTAACGCTCACCGTCAGCGACAAAGATCAGATATCAGAGAACAGCACAAGACACCTCTCTGCCATATATCGAGAGAAACCTATTAATTTCATTGATGATAACGAAATTGGAGTACCTCTCAATGCAATTTTTCTTGAAAGCCCGATCACGAACAAACCATTATTAATAGAATTTATTGAAAAGCACAAATTGATTGACATTAATAATAAAGAGTCCTCTACTCGAAAATATTTCAAAGACTATGCAAGCAAGACGATCAAAGGTCCACTTGGTACATACTTTAAGTATGGAATTAACTTAGAATGTCATCAACAAAATACAATACTCGTCTTCAAAGAAGGCATTCTACAAAGATCGTTAATCCGAGATTCTAGCGGCATTGACATATACAAACCAAGTTTTGATACAAGAGGAATAAAATTAGAACTTCATCCACAAACCAATCAATATTATTATGATCGCAGCTTACGTGTTCATTTAATTCACTGCCTATTTCGCAGTCACCTTTCTAATATCATTAAGCTCTTGTCTGAAACCTATAAGATTGATAAAAATAAGCTCTGGTCAGATTTATATACAATAGTTGAAAAGGAAATTGAAAACTATAAAGACTACTTATCAAAAGAAGAATTAGCAATTGAGAAAAAAGCCTTCTTTAAAGATGAGTGGTCATATAAAGCTCTAATGTTAATGAGAATTGCAAATACAAAAGAAATTTTTATCAAGAGTGAAAACCCCTTCTGGCAAGTTATAAGCCAAGATCTAGAGTGGTGTACAAAGTCTAATAAATTTAACGACGAGCTATGTTAAGCTTTTTGAGTTGCAATGCCTATTTTGAAGTTAAACAAGAACTCTGCAATAAAAGCAATTAGCTCTCTTAAGCTAACAGTACTTTGCATTTTTTTACTTGGAGTTTTAATTTTCTGGGGAACCCTTGATCAAATAGAACACGGGCTCTATTTGGCTCAAGAGAGATTCTTTAATTCATTATTTGTATTTTTAGGTCCAGTACCAGTTCCTAGTGTGAGAATCATCATGTGGGTCCTCTTCTTCAATTTAAGTGCCGCTTTAATTTATAGATTTAAATTCAATATGCGCAACCTTGGACTAATCATCACTCATCTCGGTCTTATAATCCTTATGGTGAGCGGGTTCCTTACTTTACATTATAGTCATGAATATTTTGTAAATCTCTACGAAGGTGAAACTAGCAATATTGCTTCTGATTATATGAATTGGGAATTAGTAGTAATTAAGGAAGAGCAAGGGCAAATTAGTAAAGTAAGCATCAAAGAAACTGATTTGAAAGCAGGCGAAAGCTTCAATGCCACAGGCTTAGCGCTGCCAATCAAAATTGAAGACAAATATATTAATTGTCGCTATTTTGAGACACCCTTTGCAGGAAGAATACTTAAAGAACTGCCGACAGAAAAAGATTACGAGAAAAATGTTCGCGGTTTAGTTCTACAAGTAGCTAACAAAGAAGTTAAGCTGGAAGGTGAAGTAGAACCAAATTACAGTCTGAGTTACCAAGGAATCAATTACGTTTTACTCTTAAGAAGAGAACAGCATAAATTACCTTTTACAATAGAGCTATTAGATGTAGAAAGAGAATTACATCCTGGAACCGACAAAGCTAAATCCTATCAAAGCAAAGTATCCATCAACGAAAACAATTTAGTGCGCGAGTTAACTATTTCTATGAACAAACCTTTTCGATCAGGCTTGTACACTGCTTACCAAGCGTCATTTGCAATAGATGAAGCCGGGAAAGAGATGACAGTATTATCGCTAGTGAAAAACCTTAATTACACTCTTCCTTATATAGCAAGTTTAATTTGTTCACTAGGATTGTTCTTACATTTTGGGCAAATGTTTTTAGTAAATGTGTTGAGGAGGAGAGATTAAAACAATGAGATTGCCACATCGCTCACTTCGCTTGCTCCTTGCAATGACAACAATGGTGATACTCGGAATAACTCTCCCTGTTTTTGCCATAACAGAAAAACAAACTCTCAACCTCAACGAATTCAAGAAAATTATCGTAGTAGAGCAAGGTAGACTCAAACCTATAGATACTTACGCAAAGAACTTAGCTTTAAAATTCTCTGGTAGATCACAAGTCAACGGCAAAGATGCCATATATTGGTTAGCTGAGCTTTTATTCAATCCACAAGAAACTTATAAAACTAAAATATTCTTGATCAACAATCCAGAACTAGTAGAAGCCCTAGGAATCAATCCTGATGCGCATCGACGCTATAGCTTTAGCAGTCTAGAGCCTAGTCTCGATAAGCTTCATCAATATGCAGCTAAGGCTTTAGCAAAAGAAGAAAAAGATAGAGCCCCACTAGAGAAAGAATTCGTGAGGGTCTTCAATAATTTCCATTGCTATATTCAATTAATAAATAGCTTGCAATTCACCCTACCTAGTGCTGATTTCTTAGTAGAGAATGAAACTACTTTAAGTAAACTCTCACTCAAGGCTGGGGACAATAGTTTATTTCAGATCATGCTCAGATCAGACAAACTAGAAGGTTACATGTCGCAACTCAGTAGCCAAGCTGAATCCCAGCTTAATGACAGCGATAAAGACATAGTAAAATTAGCCTTCAATTTATTTCGCTGGGTAGAACGTCACAAATCATATGAATCAATTTTTGTTACTGAAAAACAATTGGCTATTATTCCTTTTCGTAACGCCGAATCACAAGTGAGCTGGATCACACCTTGGAATTTACTAATACAACCATCCGTTGCATATAAGCAAGAGTTGTTTGATCTCAACACCATGTCTAAAGCTTATAGAACTCACAATCAAAGCGAGTTTGACAAAGCAATATTAGGATTAAGGAAAGAAGTCAACAAAAAACTTTTAAGCTACGATATACCAGCACCACGCATTAATACTGAACTGTTTTACAATCAGCTCAAGCCTTTCACTAACGCTAAATTATTTTATGGCTTAGCTTTTCTCTGTAGCATGCTTGCAAGCTTAGTTTGGTATACACGCCTCAATACAGCAAGTTTAGTTTTAGTGGGACTAGGATTCTTAGTTCATACTGTAGGAATCTGCTCACGAATAATAATCTTATCCAAACCACCAGTAACCAACTTATATGAGACATTTGTTTTTGTCTCGTGGATAATCACTCTTTTAGGATTAATTCTTTACTGGCTAGACCGCAAAACCAATCTAGGACTAATACTTGCAAGCTTCTCAGGATTAGTACTTCTGCTTATATCTGGTAAATTTGCAGCAGATGGTGATACCATGCAAGTACTTATCGCCGTACTTAACTCTAACTTCTGGCTATCTACGCATGTCATCTGTGTGACCATTGGTTATGCTGGGGTATTTGCGGCAGGTGTAGTGGGACACATACACCTTATACAAGAAATGTTCTTTACAAGAAGCCTATTTAAAAAGCTCCCAGATGCTAGGATAGGCTCCAAAATGATTCTAGGGATTTTAGGTTTCGGTCTATGTTTTAGTTTCTTAGGCACCATGCTCGGTGGCATTTGGGCAGATCAAAGCTGGGGACGCTTCTGGGGCTGGGACCCAAAAGAGAACGGGGCTCTATTAATTGTATTGTGGTCAGTGATTGTGTTTCACGCCAGATTAGCTGGCATGATTAAAGAAACTGGCATTGCTATAGCTTCAGTGTTCGGTTGTGTAATAGTGATGACATCTTGGTTTGGTATTAATTTACTAGGCGTAGGTTTACACTCTTATGGCTTCACTCAAGGCATAGCTCTCTGGCTTTATGCCTTTTATGCTTTTGAATTAATTTTTATAATCGCTTCTTTATTTACTTTAAGATCAAACCCAAATCCTTAGCCAGATCTAAGTTACCAACTAATTCAGTGATCTTTAATCCAAAGCTATCATCAATAGCAACTACTTGACCTCTTGCAATCAATTGATTGTGTGCATAAAGATCAATAGATTGATTCGAGGGTCTATCTAATTCAATAGCAGAGCCCTTCGTCAATCTGAGAACATCTTTCATTAACATCTCTGAGCGACCAAGCTCTAGAATTAAATCCATACTAATATCACGGATAAAACCCAAATTTCTTTTTTCATTAACCTGATATTCACCTGTTGCATTTATAGGTTCAATTTTAGAATCGGCTTCATCTATTTGAGCAACTTCGTTATTAGAACCGCTTTGATACTCTTGATTAACTTCTACTGAGAACTTATCCTCATCTAGAATAGCCATTACATCATCAAGTTCTTCAACAAGAAACTGGATTACTTGTGCATTTAACTCAACCTGAAACGCAGTATCAAGTTTTGCAGGAATCTTAATTTTCAATCCCAAACCAACTGAATCTTCAACATTATCTGGCAATTTTAAAGTCGCATCTTTAATACTCTTTAAGGAACGGGCTTCACGCTCACCTATTTCCAAAGACAAACCTTCTTTCAACTTGCATAATCTTGCAACTGCCGAACTAATTACTGAATAAATAGTTTCAGCAAATACCATTTCATTGGTTTCATCTGGAACTGCATTCTCTGCTGCATTTCCTTCACCACCCATAACAAGATCAGCAATAACTACTACTTGTTGATTATTAGCAATAACTGAAATTGGTCCAAGATTATTAGTTGTGATAGGAGTTGCTACAAGAAATGAGTCCTTTTTAACTGCAATCTTTTTATTGATCATCATCGAATCAACAAGTCGTGAATAAGAAATTGTGGCACTTCTATTCAATATTGATGATAATTTAGCCGACACTTCAATAGCAATAACTTTTGCTATCTGATTAAATTTCTCTTCTACTGCTTGGTCTAAAGACATAGGTACTTATAGTTTTATGCCTCATAAATTTATGAGAGTTAATCATATGGATAGTCTAGGTTAAAGGGTGGGGGTTAAAACAGTGCTACTTTGCCCCTTGACTTTAGTTATCGAAGGGTGATATTGTCCACTGCATGAGCTTGGGATTATCATCATTGGGATATATAAGAGAAGTTGCAGCGGAGAGGATGCTAAATGATAAAAGATTGCGCAGCTTATCAAGAGAATATGACGAATCAGTTAGACGACTACAGGATAATGGCATAATAGGTTATATTCCTCTAGCAGTTTCCATTAGAGAGATGGGTAGAGAAATTGGATACCATGATAGTCAGATTACCCGCGACATTGGCGCAGATAATATGCGAATACTCAAAATTAATTACCAGGAAATTTTAGAGAAGTTAGGAACTAATCTAGGAGAGGCGCAAAAAACAGAGCTGGAGAAGAGACTTACTAATTGCGGCACAGCACTTGACTATGACAGAGCTAGAATCGAAAAAGATATCAAGACTGCAGCAAAGCGCTAAAACAGTGTTTATACCTTTAAACTTTATTAGATCCCCATTGAAACTATAATTTTCTCCTAATTAGGTTTAGAAAGAATCTGGGGTATATGATTGAACTTCTCTAACATCTCAGTTTTCGTTATATACATCTTTTGAGAACCATATTGCTTCAAATTAGCAACTCGTCCTTCTTTCTTAGCAGTCTCTATCTCTGTCTTATAAGCTTGTTCAAGCTCAGCAGCCTTAATCAAACCACGATACTTCTGGGTCCGGAAGCCAAGTTCATAAGCTGTAGCATGTTCATTCCAGTCTGCTTCAAGCATAACTCTGCCACCAAACTCTTCTTTTTTATGTGCTATCTCCGTAGGAATCTGGAATAGAGCTTGATTGAGATCTTTAAACTCTTGCGTTAAAGTTTCATGTATCTCTACAAACACCTTAGATTTAGGTTTCTTTGCCCCAAACCAACCAAAGAAATAACCATTACCATATTGTGAGAATGGAGAAGATTTATCATAGTTACCACAGTAATCATGAACCTTTCCATCTTCAAGTTTCATATAGTTCAGTTGTATTGAGCCTAATTCTTTACCAGCAGCACTAATCTTGTAAACATCCATGCCTGTATTTGCATCATGCACCTTAGTCACTTGCGCATCAACCTTAGTCCCGTCGTTTTTAGTTAGTTGTACCTTACCCTTATCAAAATTATTAGCATCGAAAACTGGGTTGTTTTTCATAAGCTTCTTAAATTTACGTCGACCAGACCATGGCAGGTACATATTAGT